>Ga0315298_1001252_pt1 | contig 47528 bp, 34 predicted proteins | sample WHS_1_MG_FD_203077 | JGI IMG/M metagenome (GOLD analysis project Ga0315298, IMG submission 203077) | Extremophilic microbial mat communities from Washburn Hot Springs, YNP, Wyoming, USA - WHS_1_MG | ecosystem: Environmental > Aquatic > Thermal springs > Hot (42-90C) | place: USA: Wyoming...
GCTTTCCGAAAAAGCTCGCCAAGCCGCATCTCAGCGTGGCCGCCGACACCCTGCTGGGCACGCTCGACTATGGACCGGTGCGTATCGCCACCGGCACCATGGGCTACAAACACCGCGCGCTCGACACCGCCAAAGTGCTGGCCTCGCTGCAGCAGCCCAACTTCCTGCTCAAGATCATTCCGCATGTGGACTGCACCCCGCGCATCTGCGAGCTGGTGCAGTACGACCTGGAGGACATGGTGGTGAAAGGCGCCTGGGAAGGCCCCGCCGCGCTGGAGCTGCATGCCCACGCGCTGGCCCCGGTGGCATCGCTGCCGGTGCTCGAAGTGGTTTCGGGTGTTCACATCATCACCGACCTCACCCTGGGTCTGGGACGGGTGGCGCATAACTATCTCAAACCGTGAATGTTTTGAGCGCCCCCAGACCTGCCGCGTTCGCGTCAGGCCCCCCGAGGGGGATGAGAAAACTTGGGGCGGCCCGGCGTTTTCTCATGAGCCCCGGGCCAAACCCGTCAACCTGACGGCTCGGGGGCAGTGAACAGTTCGTATTAGCGGTGTATAAAATCAAGTTGCGCGTCAATCCGGAAATGGCGCCGATTCCCCGGCAATGAAGCACTGTTTACGAGTTTTGCCCTCTATAAACCGGAGTGATTGTCAGGCAATTGTCGCTAGACTTCGACTCGCATGACACTGATGCGCTAAATTTCAAACCTCCACTAATACAACCGTTCACACCGAGGCCATGATGAACTCTCTACTGCCCTGCCTGCAGCTTCCCGCCCCCACCGCGGAGGCTCGCCATGTCTGAAAAAATTGGCGGCATCGACCGCATCGACCGTCGCCTGCTCGATCTGCTGCAGGAAGATGGCCGAATTGCCAATCTGCGTCTGGCCCAACTGGTCAATCTTTCGCCCACCGCCGTGCTGGAGCGCGTCAAGCGGCTCACGCGCGACGGTTTCATTCTCGGCTACGAAGGTCGGCTCAACCCGAACCTGCTCGGCGCGGGGCTGATGGTGTTCGTCGAAGTGCAGCTCGACCGCTCGGTGGCCGACAGTTTCGAGAAATTCCAGTCCGCCATCAAGGTGCGCCCGGAAATTCTCGAATGCCATATGGTGGCCGGCAATTTCGACTATCTGCTCAAGGTGCGCGTGGCCGATATGGCGGCCTACAAGACGTTTGTGGCCAACGTCATCGCCAACCTGCCCGGCGTGCGTGAAACCCGCTCGTTCGCCGTGATCGACGAGGTGAAGAACACCACCCGGCTGCAAGTCGAACTCTGACCGTCTTGCGGCCGAGAGCTGCAGCAAGGCGCGCGCGAATCTGACCGGTTCGCGCGCGCTTTTTTATTTCTGCGGTTTCGGCGTGAGCAGCACCAGCACGGCGCACAGCACCATGAAGGCGGCGAGCACCAGAATGCCGCCGTTAGTGCTCTGCGTGGTCTGCTTCACCCAGCCGATGATGGACGGACCGAAAAACCCGGCCAGATTGCCCAGCGCGTTGATCAGCGCAATGCCTGCCGCCGCCGCGGTGCCCGCGAGGAAGGCGTTGGGCAACGCCCAGAACAGCGGCAGCACCACCATGATGCCCACGGTCGCCAGCGTCAGCGCCACCATCGCCAGCGTGGTGTCGGTGCTCCACAACGTGGAGAGCACCAGGCCCACGGCGCCGATCAGCGCGGGAATGGCCACGTGCCAACGGCGCTCATGGCGTTTGTCCGAGCTGCGACCCACCAGAATCATCGCCACCACCGACACGCCGTAAGGCAACGCGACCAGCCAGCCGATGGTCAGCGGATCGGTCACGCCGGTGGACTTGATCAGCAGCGGCAGCCAGAAGCTCAGGCCGTACAGGCCGATGACCACGGAGAAGTAGATCAGCGCCATCAGCCACACGCGCGGATCGGCCATGCCCTGCAGCGCCGAGTGCGCTGGCTTGGTCTGCGCCTCCTGGTCGAGCGCGTGCTGCAGCGCGTTTTTCTCGTCCGCGCTCAGCCACTTGGCATGCTTGATGCCATTGTCGAGATAGAACAGGGTGACGATGCCCAGCACCACGGCCGGCAGGCCTTCGAGCACGAACAACCACTGCCACCCGGCCCAGCCGTGATGGCCGTGGAAGTGGTGCAAGATCCAGCCCGACACCGGCCCGCCGATCAAGCCGGACAGCGGCACCGCGCTCATGAACCAAGCGGTCATCTGGCTACGCCGCGCCGCCGGATACCAATAAGTGAGATAGAGGATGATGCCCGGAAAGAACCCGGCCTCGGCCACGCCGAGCAGAAACCGCATCACATAGAACTGCGTCGGCGTGGTGACGAACAGCGTGAGCGCGGAAATCAGCCCCCAAGTGATCATGATGCGGGCGATCCACACCCGCGCGCCAACCCGGTGAAGAATGAGGTTGCTCGGCACCTCGAACAAAAAATAGCCGAGGAAAAAGATGCCCGCGCCGAGCCCGTACACCGCGTCGGAAAACCCGAGGTCGCCCTTCATCTGCAACTGGGCGAAGCCAATGTTCACCCGGTCGAGATAGGCGACGAAATAGCACAAGATCAGGAAGGGAATGATGCGCCAGCCGATGCGGCGATAGACCGCTTCGGCTGGCGGGGCTGCGGGCGTTGCAGAAAGTGTTGCCATGGGAAGTCTCCTTGTTGTCGTAGTTCAAACAAAAGGGCTCTTGCCGACCCTTCAAACCCGGTTCAAAGCCGGGATTAGCGCGTCATCAACGCGGCTTTTCATCTACCGTCGCGGCAACCGGCTCGGCGGCTTGCGCCTCGGGTTACGCCTTGCGCTGCGACGCATCCCCCAAGGGCGCAAAGTACTTCTGCTCGGCCAGCGCCTCATAGAGCGGCGGTGTGAAGAAGTTCGCCACCCGGCTGCTGATCAGCGCCGTGGCCATGAGCGGAATCACCAGCCCGCCACCGTTGATCATTTCCATCACGATAACAAACGAAGTCAGCGGCGACTGCGTCACCGCTGCAAGATAACCCACCATGCAAATGGCCACCAGGGCCGACTGCGGATATTGCCCAAACCACTGGCTGACCCACTGCCCGAACCCTGCGCCGATCGACAGCGAAGGCGAGAACAGCCCGCCGGGCAGGCCGGTGATGTAGGACAGCACCATGGTGAGCCACTTCACCAGCGGGTAATACCAGCTCACCTGCTCGCCGTGATTCATCAGCAAATGCCGCGCCTGGTCGTAGCCGCTGCCCCAGGTCTGCCCGGCCGAGGCGATGCCGATGATGGCCACTAGCAGACCCAGCCCCGCGCCCCACGCCAGCGGCGAGCGCTCGCGCCAAGCCAGCACCTTCGCAGGAATCCATCGCACCTGTTTGAGCAAGGCCAGATTGAACGCCGCCCCGGCCAGACCGCAGACCACCGCGGCGATGACCACCGGCAAGACGAAGGCCAGCGGAAAAATGTCCGGCGCGGTGATCTGGCCGAAATACAGATAGTTGCCCGCCAGCGCCAACGAGACCAGGCCGGAGAACACGATGCTGGTGATAAGCACGCCGTTGGTTCGCACCTCGAAACTGCGGGTGAGCTCCTCGATGGCAAACAAAATCCCGGCCAGCGGGGTGTTGAACGCGCCCGACAGACCCGCCGCCGAGCCCGCGAGTAGCAACAGGCGCTCCATGCGCAGCGACACACGGGGATAAAACCGCCGCATCTCGATCATGATGGACGCACCGATATGTACCGTCGGCCCCTCGCGGCCCAGCGTGAGGCCGCCCAGCATGCCCATCAGCCCGAGGCCGAGCTTGCCGATCAAGATGCGCAGGCCGAACAGACGGCGGATGCGGGTCGGGTCTGGCTGTCCATGCAGCGCCGCAATCACCTGCGGAATGCCGCTGCCCTCACTGCCGTTGAACCATTTGCGGGTCATCCATACCGCGCCGCCGGTCAACGCCGGGGTGATGAGCAGGGCCAACCACGCCCTGCCGTCGATCCAACCCAGAAAGATCGCCAGCACATCGTTGGTCCAGTTGGCGAACTGCACCGCTGCCAACCCCACCAGGATCGCCCCCACCCAGAGCACGCCGTAATTCAGCCACGATCTGCGAAGTTCTTTTCGTGTGAGTCGCCAAATCGCAGCGGGGCGGTAACGAGCATGCATAGGGAACAAGAATAGCGGGGCGGCGCGCACGCGCCGTAAAGGCCAAGGGCCCTGGTATACGAATACGCATACGGATGAAGCGAAAAGCGTCATGGTGCGCAACTCGTCACCATACTGCACGGGGTAAATCTCAATAGAAACAGAACGTTGCCTGTGTCCCTGCTTGCAACTCAGGCATTGCACTTAAGGGTTTTTACGCACTAGGATAACCCGGCATTTTTGACAAAAGTTAAAACACAGGCGCGTTCACAACCGCTGACACCTTGCGAGAAAGCCTTACCTATGCGTTCCCTTCATCTGCTCACCGTGCCGGAAAAACTGCTGCATACCGGCTTCATTTTTCTGGTCTGCATCGGCTTGCTTTGTGCCGAAGCCTATCTCTACGTCACCCACGCCGGGCTGGACGGCAAGACTGGGGTGACCCTCAAGGACATCCAGATTTCGTACTACGGCAACCGCGACAGCAGCAAGCTGCAAACCGTGCTGCCCACCATGCTCACCAACGCGGGCGTGCCGAAAGAGCAGTGGCCGCAACTGCAGAAGACCATCGACACCTGGGTGGTCGGCGGGCAGACCAAGGCCGACTACGAGACCGAGATCAAGCCCATCCTCGCGCAACACTGCCTGATGTGCCACAGCGTGGCCATGAGCAAGCAACTGCACAACCCGCCGCTGGCTTCGTATGAAGACGTGAAGGCGGTGGCCAAGGTCGACACCGGCATGTCGTACAACTCGATGCTGATGACCGGCATGGTGCACCTGACCATGCTGGGGCTGATTTTCTGGGTGGCCGGCTGGCTGTTTTTGCAAACAAGGGTGCACAGCCAGATCAAGGCCATTTCGGTCATCACGCCGTTCATCGCCATGCTGCTCGATTTTTCCGGCTGGTTCCTCACCAAGCAGAACCCCGACTTCGCCTGGTTCGTGCTCATCGGCGGTGCGCTCTCGTGCCCGATCGCCATGATGGAGATGGGCGTGGCCCTGTTCGATATGTGGATCGGCTTGCCCAAATTCCTTATGCAGCGCATCGTGACCGAAGTGCCCAAGACGGTGGTGCGCACCGCCACAGCCTGATCATTTTTACGTTTTACCGACCCCGCTGATGCGGGGTTTTTCATGCGGCAAACGGCACAGCAGCGTCACCGGCGCTCCTTAGAATGCGCGGCATGACGATCGCCCAAGCCCCCTCCTCCGCCCTTTCCGTCGTCGTCCTTGCCGCAGGCAAGGGCACGCGCATGCGCTCCGACGCTCCCAAAGTGCTGCAGCCGCTGGCGGGCAAACCGCTGCTCGGCCATGTGCTCGATACCGTGCATCACCTGTCGGCCGAGCGCGTAGTGGTGGTCACCGGTTTCGGTGCGCAGCGGGTGCAAGAGGCCTTTGCCCATCAGGCACACCTGCGCTTTGCGCTGCAGGAGCCGCAGCTCGGCACCGGCCATGCGGTGCAGCAAGCCCTGCCGGACCTGCCGGGTGACGGCGTGTGCCTGGTGCTCTATGGCGACGTGCCGCTGGCGTCCGCCAGCAGCCTGGCGCCGCTGGTGGCGCAGGCGCAGACGGGCGCGCTCGCCCTGCTCACCGTCGAGCTGGACGACCCGACAGGCTATGGCCGCATTCTGCGCAACGCCGACGGCGCGGTGCAGGGCATCGTCGAACACAAAGACGCCACGCCGGCGCAGCGCGCGGTGCGCGAATGCAACACCGGCATTCTGTGCGCGCCGCTGCCCGCTATGCGCCGCTGGCTGGGCCAGTTGCGCAACGATAACGCGCAGGGCGAGTACTACCTCACCGACGTGGTGGCCCTGGCCGTGGCCGACGGTGTGCCGGTGCGCGCCTCCACCGTGGCCGACGCGGACGATGTGCTCGGTGTGAACGACCGCAGCCAGCTCGCGCATCTGGAGCGCGTGGTGCAACTGCGCACTGCGCGCCGCCTGCTCGACGCGGGCGTCACCCTGGCCGACCCGAGCCGCATCGACGTGCGCGGCGCGCTGCACTGTGGCCGCGATGTGTTCATCGACGTGGGCTGCGTGTTCGAAGGCGAAGTGCATCTGGCCGACGGCGCCCGCGTGGGGCCCTACGCCGTGCTGCGCGATGTGCGTGTGGGCGCGGGCACGGTGGTGCATCCCTTCTGCCATCTCGACGGCGCAAGCATCGGCGCGGGCGCGATCATCGGCCCCTTCGCCCGGCTGCGGCCCGCCACCGCCCTAGCCGATGGCGTACACATCGGCAACTTCGTCGAAGTGAAAAACGGCACGTTGGGCCCGGGCTCCAAGGCCAACCACTTGAGCTATGTGGGTGACGCCACGGTGGGCGCGCGGGTCAATATCGGCGCGGGCACCATCGTCGCGAACTACGACGGCGCCAACAAGCACCGCACCGTGATTGAAGACGATGCGCACACCGGCTCCAACTCGGTGCTGGTCGCGCCCATCACCATCGGTGCGGGCGCAACGGTGGGCGCGGGCTCCACGGTGAGCAAAAACGTGCCGGCGGGCAAGCTCACGGTCGCACGCGCCAAGGCCGTCACCCTCGACGGCTGGAGCCGCCCGGTCAAGAAGAAATAAGCCCAGGCACGCGCGGCGCGAACTTGCTGCGGTGCACCGAAAAAAACGCGCGCACATTGCGCACCTGATTCGCCGCGGTAAACAACCGGTGCACCAGGGCGTGATAGGCCGCCATGTCCACGACCAGCAACACCAGCACGAAGTCCGGCCCGGGCGACACGCGGTAGCACTGCTGCACCTCGGGCACGTCGGCCACCAGCGCCTCGAACGCCGCCATGCGCTCGGCCGCCTGCTCGGCCAGGGTGATCTCGACAATCACGGTCAGCCCCGCACCCACCCGCTCGGGGTTGAGCACCGCGATGCGCCGCTCGATCACCCCCGCCTCCACCAGCCGCCGCACCCGGCGCAGACTGGTGGGCGGCGTGAGGTGGGCGCGCTGCGCCAGCTCTTGGTTGCTCAGCGCGCAATCCTGCTGCAGCACATCCAGCAAGCGCCGGTCGGCTTCGTCGAGTTCTATTGACTCCATTTCATTCCATTTTCTAGTCATTTTTGCAATTTTATTCCATACACCAATCACGGTGGAATCTGCAATCATTTTTTGTGAAATATTGCCGACTCATTTCACAGCCGCCTGCCTATCATGGCGCCCAACGCAACCCTAGGGAGTCTGTTCATGTGTGGAATCGTCGGCGCTGTGGCGCAACGCAATATCGTTCCGGTGTTGATCGAGGGCCTGCGCCGCCTGGAATATCGCGGCTATGACTCCTGCGGCATCGCCGTCTATGCCGACGGCCAGTTGCAGCGCGCCCGCAGCGTGTCGCGCGTGGCCGAGCTCGACGCGCAAACGCACGACCTACAAGCCTTCACCGGCATCGCCCACACCCGCTGGGCCACGCACGGCGCGCCCACCACTCGCAACGCGCACCCGCATTTCTCGGCCGGGCCGAACAAGACGGCGGAGTCGGCGCACATCGCCGTGGTGCACAACGGCATCATCGAAAACTACGAGGCGCTGCGCGCCATGCTGAAGTCCGATGGCTACCAGTTCGAGAGCCAGACCGACACCGAAGTCATCGCTCACCTGATCGACCACCTCTACGCCGGCGATCTGTTCGAGGCGGTGCAGGCCGCGACACAGCAACTGCACGGCGCGTATGCAATTGCGGTGTTCAGCCGCGAGGAGCCGCACCGCATCATCGGCGCGCGCGACGGTTCGCCGCTGGTCGTTGGCCTGGGCCAGAACGAAAACTTCCTCGCCTCCGACGCGCTGGCGCTGGCCGGCACCACCGACCAATTCATCTTCCTCGAAGACGGCGATGTGGCCGACCTGCAACTGGGCAAGGTGTGGATCGTCGACCGCGCCCACAAGCCCGTCGAACGCGAAGTACGCACCATCACCGCCTACACCGCCGCCGTGGAGCTTGGCCCCTACCGCCACTTCATGCAGAAAGAAATTTTCGAGCAGCCGCGCGCCATCGCCGACACGCTCGACGGCATCCAGGCCATCACCCCGGCACTGTTCGGCGCGCAGGCCGAGAGCGTGTTCCCCGCCATCAGCGGCGTGCGCATTCTGGCCTGCGGCACCAGCTTCTACGCCGGGCTCACCGCCAAGTACTGGATCGAGTCGATCGCCCGCGTGCCCGTCGAGGTGGAGGTCGCCAGCGAATACCGCTACCGCGACTCGGTGCCCGACCCGAGCGCGCTGGTCGTCGTCATTTCCCAGTCGGGCGAAACCGCCGACACCCTGGCCGCGCTCAAACACGCCAAGCAACTCGGGCACACCCACACCCTGGCGGTGGTCAACGTCGCCACCAGCGCCATGGCGCGCGAAACCGCCATGAAGTTCTTCACCCGCGCCGGCGCCGAAATTGGCGTGGCCTCGACCAAGGCCTTCACCACCCAACTCGTTGCGCTCTACCTGCTGGCCGGGGCGCTGGCCCGCGCCAAAGGCCGCCTGAGCGACGAGGCTGAAGCCACCATGCTCACCTCCCTGCGCCACCTGCCCGCCGCCGTGCAAAGCGTGCTGGCGCTGGAGCCGCAGATCATCGCCTGGGCCGAGCAGTTCGCCCGCCGCGAAAACGCCCTGTTTCTCGGGCGCGGCATGCACTACCCCATCGCCCTCGAAGGCGCGCTCAAGCTCAAGGAGATCACCTATATCCACGCCGAGGCCTACCCCGCGGGCGAACTCAAGCACGGCCCGCTGGCCCTGGTGACCGAAGCCATGCCCGTGGTCGCCGTCGCCCCGCGAGATGCGCTGCTCGACAAACTCAAGAGCAACCTGCAGGAAGTGCGCGCCCGCGGCGGCGAGCTCTACGTCTTCGCCGACGCCGACGGCCAGATCGAAGCCAGCGAAGGCGTACACCTCATCCGCCTGCCCGAACACTACGGCGCGCTATCCCCCATCCTCCACGTCGTGCCCCTGCAACTGCTGGCCTATCACACCGCCACCGCCCGCGGCACCGATGTGGACAAGCCCCGCAATCTAGCCAAGAGTGTGACGGTGGAGTGAGATGAGCAAGACTTCGATATTCCTTGTTCCATTTAAGAAAGACGGTCCACGTATAAAAAAGGCTGTCCACGACGTCCATGTCGGATGTTGAGGTCACTATGCACAGTCAGTACCAAGCCGCCCGCGAGCTCCCCGCCGCAGGCGCATTCATCGAGCAGGTTTCGGACGCACCGCTGAGTTGACCGGATCCGCTTCGGCAGCACCACGGCTCCATTGCCTGCGGGGATCGTTCCAGCAACTTGTCGCTCAACGGATCATTCGGTCGAGCTGCAAGGTGAATGGGAAGATGCGCTACGTAGCGACTGGGGCGTTGATCTTGACTTAAGCCAGGCGTCTTGAGTGGCTAGTCCTCGCCAAAGGAGGCGTTGGGCGCAGCCGATGCCGGCGGCAGCAATCGTGTGGGCAACGGTCGCCGAGATCACCACCGCCCTGACTAGCCCGGTCGCCATCCCGGCCTGACTCAAGCCAACCGGCCTCCACTGAACCCAGAGCGGTTCAAGTGGCATTCCCTGCTTTCACGACGAAGCGGCCTCGTCCATTACCCGCGGCGCTTCATGCGTACACGCCGACATCCCGCTCCGGGTAGCTCTCATACACATGCTCGAACACGGCCGCGCATTTCTGTTCGTAGATCTGCGGCGTATAAGCACGCGGCAGGCCGGTATCGAGGGTGTCCTCGATCAGCAGCTTGAGTTGCGAGCGCGCCGTGAGCTTCTGCCGCCAGTTCAGCACCAGCAGCCCTTTGAGCTTCGACAGCAGGTCTCTCGCCACCTTCTTGACCTCGGCGCGTTCATCGGGACTCAGTTCGGGTGCCGGGCGTGTGAGGATGTCAAAGATCACCAACTCCTCCTCGCTCATGTGCTCCCGCACATGGCGCTCCTCCTCCACGCTCAAGCTGTTGGACAGCTTCACCAGTTCCTCGAACAGTTCCTCAATGCTGCGGCTGCCTGCGTTGTAGCTTTCGATCAGAGCCTCGAACTTTTCAGCGAAGTCCGCACGGGTGCGGTTCAACTGAATCATCTTCTCCAGCCTGGCGCGAATGGCTGCCTTGAGCACTTCAATGTCGGTGTTTTTTTGCTTTGATTGCTTGAAGCGCTGCGCCAGCGCCTCGAAGTTGATCTTCGAGAGGTCGAGTGGTGCCGGCCCCTGCTCGCGAATATCGTGGCCGATTATCGATGCGTCGAGCAGACCGGCGATTTGCCCCATCACCTCAGTGATATCCGGCGGGTTCGGATTCAGCTTGGCACGAATCGTTTCGGCCAGGGTGCTGAGTCCCGCAACTCTGGCGGCGAACTCCAACGCCGCCGGATCCGGTTTGACCGCTCGGTAGAGCGTGCTCACCAGCCGCTCATGGCCGAAGAAGGCACTGCGCAGAGGGTCAGGCGAGATCAGTGCGTTCATGCCGTCATGGATGCGCTGCAGGCGCTCCATGCTGCCGACATCTAGCGCTTCGATGGCGTCGAGATTCACCCCATGGGCGGCGCAGAACGCCGTGGCGTCGGCCACCGCCTGGCGTAGCTCCTTCACCAGGCGCTGCTTGTCCTGCACCGGGCTCTTGCCGTCCTTGCCAGCCCCGTAGATGGCCAGTGCCTTCTCTAGTGAGGCGAAGACGTTGGCGTAATCGACGATCACGCCGCTGTGCTTGCCCGGGAACACACGGTTGGCACGGGCGATGGTCTGCATCAGGGTGTGGTTGCGCATCGGCTTATCGAGATACACCGTTGAGCAACTCGGCGCGTCGAATCCGGTCAACCACATGGCGCAGACGAACACCAGCCGCAGCGGGTCCTCGGTGTCCTTGAACTTCTCGTCCAGGGGCGGCTGTGAGGTATTCATGCGCTTGCGGTGCGGCTCGATGTCCAGGCCGAGCTTCTGCATTTGCTGGATTTCGTTCTGCCCGGGTGAGACGATCACCGCCATGTCGGTGGTGGTCAGCACCTCCAGCCGCTGCTTCAGTTCGGCCCTGCGTGCATCGCGCCGCGCCTGCTCCGGCGTCATCTCGCCGCCGCCCGGTCGATAGGCCAGTTCGCCCAGTTCCTTTTGCACCCGCGCCGTTTCCTCGGACCAGTACTTCCGGACCTTGTCGTACATGCGCAGCGCCGTGGCCTTGTCGATGGACACCACCATCGCCTTGCCCACGAAACCCCGGCCCAGGAAGTGCCGCACGATGTCCTTCGCCACCGTGTCGAGCCGGTCATCGCGAGTGATCAGGTGGTATTGCCGCCCGAGCACGCCCTCCAGCTTCGTCTGCTGGTCGTCGTCAAGGTCGGCATCCTCGATCAGTCGGTAGAGATCGTCGTTCAGGTCCGGGTTGATCAGTTGGAGTTCCGGGGTCCGGTTCTCGTAGAACAGCGGCACCGTGGCGCCGTCCTCGATGGACTGCTGGAAGTCATAGATCGACACGTAATCGCCGAAGACTTCCTTGGTGCGCTCCTCGCCCGCGATCAGCGGCGTGCCGGTAAAGGCCAGGAACATGGCCCTGGGCAGCGCGGCGCGCATATTCAGCGCCAGGGTGTCGTACTGGCTGCGGTGGGCCTCGTCGGTCAGCACGATCACGTCGGAGCGGTCACACAGCAGTTCGGGGCTCTGGAATTTCTGGATGAGGGTGAACACATAGCGGTGGTTACCACGCAGCAAATCGCGCAGGTGCGCGCCGCTGGCGGCGTGGCATTGGTCGCCCTCGGCCTCGCTGACCGCACCCGTCGTCTTGAACGTCTTGGCAATCTGGTCGTCCAGTTCCATGCGGTCGGTCACGACCACGAAGGTCCAGTTCCCGGCCAGCTTGCGCAGCACCTTCTGCGCGAAGAACACCATGGAAAAGCTCTTGCCGCTGCCCTGGGTTTGCCAGAACACGCCGCCGCGCCCGTGACCCAGCTTGCGGGCTTCGAGCATCGAGGCGATGGCGTTGTTCACGCCAAGGTATTGGTGGTTCTGGCCGAGAATTTTGACCAGCCCGGCCTTGTGTTCAGAAAACAGGGTGAAATTCTCCACCAGATCGAGCAGGCGGGTGCGGTCGCAGGTGCCACGCAGCATCACGTCCAGCGACACGCGGCGGGGTTCGTCCTCGCGCTCGATCCGTTTCCACTCCGCCCAGCGTTCCCAGTCGGCGGTGAGCGAGCCGACCCGGCTGTCGGTGCCGTTGCTGGCGATCAAGAGCGCGTTGCTCCAGAACAGCGCGGGAATCTGCTGCTTGTAGTGGGTGAGGTTTTCGTCGAACGCGGCGCGCGCCGGCACGCCGGGTTTCTTCAGTTCGATCACCACCCACGGCAGGCCGTTGACGAAGCCGACCAGATCGGGCCGGCAGGTATAGAGGTTGCCGACGACGCTGAACTGGCTGACCAGCAGGAAGTCGTTGTTGTCGGGGTGTTCCCAATCGACCACGCGCAGGCGTTCGGTCTTTTGCCCGCCGTGGTCGCGGTCGGGCACCGACACCTTGATGCCTTCCTTGAGCAGCCGATAGATCTCGCGGTTGGCCGCTTCCAGACTCATCGCCGAGCGGTCACGCGCGAGTTCATCGACAGCGGCAGTGATCGCCTCTGGCGGCAGCGCCGCGTTGAGTCGCATCAGCGCCGCACGCAGGCGGGGAGTCAGCACCACTTCGCTCTTGGTTTCGCGCCCCAGCGTGCCCCCAGCGCCGAAGGTCTCTTCCATTGCCGACACCGTCTGCCAGCCCAACGCAGCAAACAGCCCGATGGCGGGCTGCTCGACGAGCTGGTCTTCGGTGTAGGCGCGATTGCTCACGGATGTAGTTGCTGAATTCCGATCAAAGACCCGTCAAATAAATAAGTGATTGTTTATAAATGCATTTCGGTCTGAATGGCGGTCCCGATCGCCCACCCGATCAAATAATTTCTTGGGCTATCCAGCGTGCCGGAATCAAGCACCCATCAAACAAAACTCCCTTTCAATATCATGCGGTTGCGCGCTTTCCGGCGAAATTCCAATGCAAGCCATCAAGCAAATGCCCCTACGCCCAATAGGGAACATAACGCATCAGCTTGTTTGCAGCGTTTGGGTCGGACGCCCGAACCATGTTCGCGGTGACGGCTTCGCCCAATAGGCGCGACGCTATGGCCGAATTTTTCTTGTCGATCTTGAATCGCTCGCGGAGCGACTCGTTGTTGGTGAGCTGGTTGGTCACAAAACGCAACACGCAGTGCTGATAGACCGCATTCACCCGTTCCTCGGGCGACAAATCCTTGAGAGGCTTGTAGCGGGAGAGTACGACCGTCGTATGGCGCGTTCCAAGCCGGCAGCGGTACGGCGGCAACTGATGCAGCTCGATCTGCCTCACCACGGCATCCATGCCATGCCCGCGCTCCTCGCAGATACCAAGTTGCCGCAGCGCATCGGCAAAGCGTTCGTTGCGCGACTGGTTCTCGTCGATGAAACGGTCCAACGGCAAAATCGGCAGACCGGGATTGGTCACCTCGATGCGGTCGTCGTAGATTTCCACCGTGATGCCGGTGCCCTGTTCGGTCAGATCCTGATGGACGATGGCGTTGCCGATCAGCTCACGGATCGCCTTCAGCGGGTAGGCGTGCGTTGTCGTGCGCAGCGCGGCGGCGATTTCCTCGCTCGCCGGCAGTTGCTCGAAGACATAGTTGACCAGCCCCTCGAAACCGACGGCATAACCTTTCTGGCCGGTGATGTCCTTGCCGTCCCGCACCTTCTGCTTCGACACCCCGTCATAGACGATCAGCCGCACACCCTTGCGCGACACGGACTCGAAATCGGTCAAGCGCTTGGCCAGCAGCAGCGCGCCCAAATTGGTGATCGCGAAAGCGCCGTCTTCGCGACGGACAAACCCTTTACCCGCCAAGGTATCGAGCACCTCGGCGCGCGTCGAGGGCAGGGGTCGCTTGCGCAGGTCGAAGTAACCCTGCACATCCAGCAGCGAAACGACGTCTTCCTCGGTGCAGCCGCTGCGTGCGGACTGATCGACGAACTCCGGCTTGCCCTCGTCGATGATGCGCTTCAACTGATCGGGCGTCATCGGCACCAGTTCCTCGCCGGCACGCATCCAATAGCGGCCGTCGTAGTGCAGCGGATGCCCGACCGGGCGCGGCGGCACCTCGAACACCAGCACGCGGCCGTCGGCATGCGGAATCTCCTGCCACAACACCTTGAGATGAATCCGCTCGTGAATGCCGGCCACCGTCTTTTCCGGCATCTCGAAGGCCGCAGTGCCCACCACCCGGCGCGGCGGTTTGTCGGTGACCCCCAGCACGATGCGACCGCCGCCCTCGTTCGCCAAAGCGACGCAGTAGTCCACCAACTTCTCGAAGTGGAAATTGTTCTTCGCCTCCTTGAACTCGATGTGCTCGTTCTCCGAACGCACATCGAGCAGCGCGTTCAGTTCGGCTTCTGTCATACGGCGATTCCTTCGGGTAGTGCCTCGACCTCGATCTGGCCGGAGAGCAGGCGCGGCAGCAGCAGGTCGCGGGTGCTGCGGAGGTTTTGGACCTGCTGGCTGAGTGTGGCGATTTCCGAGTGAAGTGGCTCGAAATGCTTGGTGGCAGCTTCAACTACCCATTGTGGGGGACAAACCAACTCAATGCCTTGCATGTCCTCCTTCGTCACAGAGGCAAAGATGGCACCGTTACCCATCATGTCGTCTTTGGTGAAACGGTTGCGAAGTTGCTCCCATAGAAACGCTTGGCTGCCTTCGTTGTATCGAATAGCCGACAAGCCACGCCCCAAGATGATTCTCTTGTTCGCTATGTTCATTCGCCCTACAGGTGCACGCACGCTAAACAGAATGTCACCGGCTTCAGCGATACGGCCCTCGGCTGTGCAAAAAAGTCGATCAGTTGGAAATCGATCACCAAAATTAGTAACGCCTTGATGGAAAGGCTCGCCGTCACCGACCTCGTTGTAAAACTCAGACTTCGGTGATTGGCCCATCGTGAGGCGGCAAACCTCCTTGAGCTTCTTCACCTCCCACCCCTGCGGAATCGCGCCAAGGGGGGAAGCAACGCGGGGGTGGTTCTCAAAGCCGGGGAAGCGGAAGTGGACGAACCACTCGCGGTAAAGGGCGCGGGCCATCGTCTCCAGAATCTTGATGCGCCGCTGGCAATTCTCGATGAGTTCGTCGTAGGCCGACAGGATGCCCGCGATGCGTTTCTGGATAGGGAGAGGAGGCACGAGAAAGTCAAAGGACAGCAGCTTGTCCACACTCAAGTTGTCCTGAGTGGCGCCGTGCGAAACGTTTTGCATCCGGAGCTTGAGAGTCTCCATGTAGTACTTGATGAAGCGGACGTCGGCCTTGTCAGGGTCGGCAACGAACCCTACGACACTGTCTGGGAAACACCCTTCGACGCCTAGTATTGCGCTCTCTGCAATGTTGGCCGCAATCGTGATGCAGAGAGTTCCCGGCTTCCAAAGTTTGCTTTGTGCCAACCCGTCGTCGCTGTACGTCTGCGAGTAATCTGTCAGGTAGAAATTGGCCGCCTTAATGTCGCCCGTTTGGAAGAATGGATAGCGACCGCCGTAAAGAAATGCGGCGTTTCGCGGCCGATGCCGAGATTTACCACGGCCAACGAAGCCGAGTTCGTCCAGCTTGGCTGGTTTCCAGTCAGCAACCGACATCCTCACGCCTCCAGAATTCCCGCCACATTCGCAGCGATCGTCTGCTCCAGTTCCCGCGCCTGCGCATTCAGCAATTCGAGTTCCTCGTTCAGCGTTTCGAGTTGCGCCTTGAAATCTTCATCGCTGACGGTCTCGCCCGGCGCGACGCCGACGTAGCGGCCGGGGTTCAGCGACCAGCCCTGCGCTTCGATCTCTTCGAGCGTCGCTGCCTTGCACAGGCCGGGCACGTCGGCGTAGGCGGCTTGGTCGCCGAAGACAGCCTTGATCTTCGCCTCGGCCTCGTCGCCGCCGAGCGTGAAGTCCAGCGTCTCGCCGCGATACAGCCGCACCAGGTTTGCCATGAAGCCGATCTGCGCGGCGGTCCAGTCGCGGTGGGCGCGATCGATCTGGCGATAAATGTGGCGGGCGTCGATGAACAGCACGCTGTCGGCGCGCGGGGTTTTGGCCTTGCCCTTGTCGAGGAACCATAGTGTGCAGGGCAGCGTGACCGTATAGAACATGTTGGGGCCGACGGCGACCATGACATCCACGGCTCGCGCTTCGATCAGCTTCTGCCGGATTTCCTGTTCGGACGAGCGGGCGTCGGAGGCGGAATTGGCCATGACGAAACCGGCGCGGCCTTGGCTGTTTAACGCGGAGTAGAAGAGCTGAATCCACAGATAGTTGGCGTTGTCGGTGCGCGGCAGGCCGAAGGGGAAGCGGCGACCGGCGCCCACCATGTCTTTCAGGCGTTCCTTGTCCACGGCGTTGACGTTGAACGGCGGATTGGCGAGGACGAAGTCGAACTGGCCGGTGGCGGTGTGCGGGTCGTCGTAGTAGCTGTTGACGTTACCGCCGTGGCGGATGTCGCCTTCGAGCCCATGCACAGCAAGGTTGAGGCGGCACAGGCGGCCGGTTTCGTCGGTTTTTTCAACGCCACAGATGGCGAGTTCGGCGGCGGGGTTCTTCTGATGCTCGGCGACGAAGCGCGCCGACTGCACGAACATGCCGCCCGAGCCGCACGCGGGGTCGAGGATGCGGCCGTGGAAGGGTTCGATGACTTCGGTGAGCAGGCGCACGATGCTGCTCGGCGTGTAGAACTCGCCGCCTTTCTGGCCTTCGGTGCGGGCGAACTCGCCGAGGAAGTATTCGTAGATGCGGCCGAAGGCGTCGTAATCGACAGTGGCCGGCACCTCAGACACCTTCTTGAGCAATTCCTTGAGTAGGGTGCTGGTGAACAGGTTGTAGGTCTTGGGCAGCACGCCGGCAAGCTGCGGGTTGTGTTTCTCGATTGCGCGCATCGCGTCGTTGACCTTGGCGCCGATTTGCTCGAACTCGGGAAGACCGAGCAGATAGTCGTAACGCGCCTCAGGGGCGAGGAAGAGCACGCCTTCAGCGTGATAGGCCGCAGGTTCGTCGAGCCGACTGCCACGCCGGGACGAACTGGCCGTGGCGTTCAGCTTGGCGCGCTGCGCGGCAAACCGCACGTCAGCAAAGCGCAGAAAGATCAGACCCAGAATGGGGCCCGAGTATTCCTGCGGCTTGAGGCCGGAATTCGCACGGAACTGGTCGGCCGAGTCCCACAGGTGCTTTTCCAGGGTGGCGTTGGAGGTATCTCTTTCAGAAGGGGCAATCCACTGCATGGTTTGATCTGCTCGATGAGCGCCGCGATCCTGCCCCAATTGGGTTTGGATATGCGCAGTTTTTCTTCAATAGGAGTAATGGCGGCAATGCTAAGAGATGCGGGCCGACTTTCCGCGCGCCCCTGCAAGAGCAACCCGCGCGTGCATCGAACGGGCGCCATAGATAGTACGCAGGCGCAAGAACGAAAGCTTCTGCCATCGACAGTTCAGGCCCGCTCTTAGTTCGGTCGGACCTGGGCGCCAGCACAAGCCGCGTTAGGCCCCTACCGCCGTGTGGCCGTCACTGGCAGCTTCGATCTGCTGAGCGTCGGCCTCCCACGTTTGCGAATTGGCGCTCTCGGCCCGTTGCAGCCGCTCGGCCTCGCGAAAGCCCAATGGCCGGTGTCAGAGTGGAGCAGTCGCTTGACGGAGTCAATGAGCGCCAGAAGCTCGGCCGAAGCGGTCGCCACCGGCATCGATCTCGTTAGCGTCGGCTTCATGCGCCTGCCAGTTGGCGCGCTCGACCCCGACGAGCTGTTCGTATAGCCGGGGGTTCCAATGGCTGGCTCCGGAGTCGAGCAATCGCACTGCGCGGTTACTCGCGTCTAACATTCCGTTCCAGTGGGATGCTTCGCCGGCTAGCCGGCTCCGCGCCCATGGGCCTGCACCTTAAGGCGCATGCAATTCCACCACCTGGTTCAGCCAGCTTGAATGAGGGCAAACAAAGTGACGACGTTCTCTGCTGCACCACAAGCTTTGGGTTACCTGTACCAAGCGCGTGTGGCCCTCCTGATGCTGCTGCAAGCTCCCGACGAGGCTCACATCAAGGTCGAGGCCCTTGATGACATTGAGTTGAAGAAGGCGTTGAGCGCCAACTCTTTAGCTTTGGTTCAGCTTAAGCACCACACATCACCAACGGCGCTTCCCGACGCCAGTCCAGATCTCTGGAAGAGCCTGCGGGTATGGGCCGAACAATCCGCGTCGCACGCATTCGTTATCTCTGACACACGAATCATGCTGCTCACGACCGCCAAAGTGAGCACCGGAAGCGCCGCCTCATTCCTCGCCGAAACCAATCGTGATATCGAAGAGGCGGACTCATTGTTGATGCTGGCCGCAACGGCTTCAAACAACAAGTCACTTGAGGCGTGCTTCACCGCCTTCCGCGCCCTTCCGGACGCCCAGAGAAAGGCATTGCTATCAAAGGTCTACATCATCCCCGAACAGGCAAATATCGCAGGAACGCGGAAACGCATCGAGCAGATATTGCGGCTAGCCGTTCGCGCGCAGCACGTTAGCGCCTTTGCAGATCGGGTCGAAGGATGGTGGAACGACAAGGTTGTGTTGCACCTGCTTGCCAAAGATCCCGCCTTCCAGGATGGGATCTCGGGGTTCGAGCTGCACGAGCACACCGCCGCGGTCGCAGAGTCATTTCACATGGAGAGCCTTCCGATCGACTTCTTGAACGCTCCAGTCAATGACGATGACATCGACGCCCATGGCGGTCGACAGTACGTCAAGCAGCTTGAGGCGATCAAGGCCAGCTCTAAGACCATCCGAAAAGCGATTCTTGACCATCACCGCGCATACAACCAACGGCATAGGTGGCTGAAGGATGGTTTGATCTTCAGCGACGAGTTGGCTCGGTATGAGGAACGGTTGCGCGACGAGTGGGAGAGATTCTTTGAGCATTATTGTGGAAATGTGGACTCGTCCAACAGTGCCGCCCTAATTGATGCCGGTAAAAAGGTTTTGCGTTGGGCGGAATTGGAGTGCGCACTACGAATCCGGCCGCGTGTCGATGCTGACTTTGTCCGGCGCGGTTGCTTCCACATCCTCGCTGACCGATCACCGCCGGAAGTCCATTGGCACCCCAATTTCCTAGCTGAGATGCAAGCCACCATGCTCGCCGCAGCAAAAGCGCCATGACCGAACGGACCGCATCACGGCGCGTACCCGCAGACGCCGCAGCTCTCTTCAATCCCGCGTACTGTGCGGCCATCCTTCATAGAGTATCGAGCGGCTATCAGTCGGGGGGCGCCGGCGGACTTCCCTATTCGCTGTCATTCCTTGCGCTCCCGATCGTCCTGCACACTGCATCAGCAGAACGTTTGCCATCAAGCGCTAGGGTACGTCTGCATAACTGGCTACTCGGCAATCCGGAAGTGTTGGTCGGGCTCGCCGATCGCGCGCGATCCCTTGCACCGTTCGTCCGAGAAGCGATTTCGTTTGGATTGAAGGCCCGAGTTGTCCAGTTTGTAGAGCCTGATCTTCTAGCTCCGGTGAGTTCGGATCACGTCGCGAAGTGGGAAAAGAGGTCGTACAACCTCCCGGCAGCCAAGAGAGCAGTGGTTCTTGGAAAGCTCTTGTCTCAGATTGGCGAGGTCCCCACGGTCTTCACGCTCTTTGGAGTTCGTCCATGACAATGCAGATCAGGGCCGTCGTCTTGTATCACCGGGATGGTCGAGTGCGTGAGCTGGCCTTTCGGCTCGGCGCGCTGAACGTTATTACCGGGCAGTCCCGAACAGGAAAGTCCGCGATCATCGACATCGTGGACTACTGCCTAGGCCGCAGTTCGTTCAATGTATTTGAGGGAGTGAACAGAGACGTTGTGGCTTGGTATGGCCTGATGCTCCGAATAGGGAACTCGGACGTCTTTGTTGCGAAGCCTGCGCCGAAGAGCAACGCCACATCCCAGTCATCAGCGCATCTGCAGATTGGTTCAGAGTTGAGGCCACCTCGATTTGATCAGCTTCAGATAAACACCAACGATGAGGGTTTGATTCGGCAACTTTCCGGCTTGCTGCGGATGTCGCCAAACATGAGCGTGCCGGGCGAATTTCACACAAGGGACGCGTTTGAAGCGACGATCGACCACACGAAGTTCTACTTGTTCCAGGAGCAAGGCGAGATCGCAAATCGCGCGTTTCTGTTCCATCGGCAGAACGAGCAGTTCCTGCCCCAAGCGATCAAGGACTCACTTCCGTACCTGCTTGGTGCTGAGCCAGAGGATCGCCTAGCCTTGGCCCGGGAAGAGAGAGATCTGCGGCGTACGCTGAAGCTGCACGAACGGCGAGCGCGCGAAGTATCGGCAGTGGGCAGCGCCGAGCTAAGTCAGTGCAAGCAACTCGTCGACGAAGCAAAGTCTGTTGGTCTCATACCTCAGAATGCGGAAGCCACGACACTGGATCTGGCAAGAGCGCATCTGGATCGGGCAAGGAATTGGTCGCCGACCGATGCCTCGAACGTCGAGACGAATGAAGAATCTCAGTTGGAGCTCAACATTCAGCTTGATCGGGCGAGGGCTGAATACGCCGAGCTATATGACGCGCTTGTCCAGGCGCGCAATTTTGAGCTTGAGGCGAAGCGCTTTGATGAGGCGGTTGGAGAGCAAGCGGAACGGCTCAAGTCAGTAGAAATCGTTCCGGCAGGCTTGCAAGAGACCGACACGTGCCCGTTGTGTGGCAGCCGCCACGCGGCACCGCTGGCGAAGAGTCTTCGGGAGAGTTTGAATGCGCTCGAGAACGATCTCAAGCAGGTCGAGTCCAGTAGACCAAGACTTGCCGGGCGGCTCGCCGAATTAGATCAGCGCACCGCTGCGGCGAGACAGAAGGTGCAGTCGATTCAACATCGGCTTCGGGTCGCCGTTGGCACACAAGATGATCAGCTGGCGCAGCGCGACGCCATTGCAAGCCTTGCTCGCGTTGTTGGCAGGATTAGCCTGTATCTAGAAAGCGTGCAGGAGGCCGAGCCTGATTCTGCGCTGCCGTCGCAGATCGAGCAGATCAGTGCAAGGCTCGCCGCGTTGGGAGATCTGCTTGACAGGGAGGCGGTCGAAGAACAGATGCGGTCGATTCTGAACCGGGTCGGAGTGACGATGACAAGTCTTGCCACCCAACTGGACCTGGAACTGAAGTGCCCGTACCGGCTGGACTTGGTGAATCTCACGGTCGTTGCAGACGCTAACCGGGCCGTTCCGATGGCAAGGATGGGCAGCGCGTCCAACTGGTTGGGCTGTCACCTCATTGCCCTCCTAGCGCTTCACAAGCACTTCATTGAGAACGGGCGACCCGTTCCCGGGTTTGTCATCATCGACCAGCCTTCGCAGGTGTATTTCCCCACGACGGCAGCGTACAAGCAACTCGATGGCACGAAGGAGGGCTTTGCGCTCCTGCAGCAAAGCGATGCAGATCTACGCGCAGTGAGGAACATGTTCCGGGTTCTCTATGAGATGGTGAGAGAGCTCAGCCCTGGCCTGCAGATCATCGTGACCGAGCATGCCAACCTGCCTGAGGACTGGTTCCAAGAGTCTCTTGTCGAGCCCCCCTGGCGAGACGGCCGAGCACTCATCCCTGCCGATTGGCTGACGAACTAAATTGTGCGGCGCCTACGCTCCATGCGTCCTGCCTCGCCTGACGCGCTTCGGCCATGTAATTTTGGACGCTCTCACTACGTCCTGCGGTAATGTTGATCAGTCTCGGACAGAGGCGCCCAAGGTCCACCTGGCTCGGAAGCTGTCGGCACGGTTGGATGCATTGCAGGTAAGCTGGACGCGATCCGATGAAAGCGCGCGACCTCATGAAGCGCTGCCCTTGCGGCAGCGACAAATCGCTCGAGACCTGCTGCGGTCCCTATCTCGAGGGCTCGAGGGCGAGGGCGCCGTTCCTGCGCCCACGGCCGAGGCGCTGATGCGCTCGCAACTAGCGAATGACGGTTGGAAGCACGCCCACTAAGAAGGCATTGGGCGGAGCCTCCTCGGCGCGCCTACAGCCCATGAACGAGATGGGTTAGTCGCCGCTCATTCTCAGAAATTGTTTCAGGGCGCCCAATCGATGCGTGTCGGCGGTCAAAATTATTCTTGTACTTCTTGTATGTCCGAAAGTAGAAGTTGCGGATGATGAACATCCCGAACGAACTCGGACCCAATGGACCGGTTACTGGGATTCTGCAGCCTTCGTACTGTCCTAGCGTCATGTGTGAGGCCGGATGAAGTACATCAATCTTCTGCTCTGGCGCGTAATCGAACCGAACCGGAAATCGAACTAAGCGTTTGGCGGTGATATCGCCGTACAGCTCATCCTGTTCGTAAAGCGCCGGTGCTTCCTCGACTGTTGGAAGGATTGGGCTCGGGAAGTATGCGAGTCGATGCTGCGCCAGTGATTGATCCGGGCGAAAGGAATACTGAAAAAGGAGCAAGCCGCCGTCTACTAGTTTGACGTGATAAGCGTCGTGGGAATCCAACTCGCGATAGATGTCCTCGTAGGGAATGTCTCGCATGGCTACCGTAGTCCCCGGCCGCCCCCCAATCTGTACGGCACCGCCATCAACGGTTCGGATCGCCGGGTTGAATTGCTTTACGGAGATGCTGGCGAAGATCAGACGGTCGATCAAATCCGTGATTTGCTTCCGGACGCTTTCAGGGTTCATCTCTTTCCCGAGGTGCGCTTGATGTTCTCCAGTTCGAGGATGAGCTGATCAACATCTACCTCGCCCTTCTCGGCAGCCTGTAGAAGCTGGTCACGCTGGGCACGAACTGCCTTTCTTCGCCCCCGCCCCTTGCCTTGCATTTCCTTGTTGATCACGCGAAGGAGCTTCTTTTCTTCGTCAGTTGGGTACTGGAAGCGGAGCTTGTACTCGTTCTGCTTGAGAGTGCTCCATTCCTGCATCAGCAGGTCCATATTGAGTCCGATCCCGAGAATTCGCACCCATGCCTTTGATCGGGTAATTGCCGTAAACAAGCGGTTTCGGTTGAGCGCCGTGGCTGTCTTGTCCCAGCCTGAAGTGCAGTCCTGCGCATTCATGATGTAGACCATCCCAGCTTCGTTCCCCTTCGCGCGGAAGACCCCGGTGAAGGTGACGCAACCGGCCTTGCTGAAGATGTCAGCTGACGTGCTGACCCCTGCCAGCTCGCTGTTGATGTCGACCGCGAATAGCTGTTGGCGGGCAGGCCCGACTTCTCTCTGTGTCGTGAGCGGGTTGGGGTTGATGACGACGATGTCCTCGGGCCGCAGCTCTTGCTCGCGGATATCAGTCTGAATGGCTTGCACGAGCCACGCCGTCTGGTCAGCGGAACCGTCAAATTTGTGGAACTGGATCAGGTCGTCGACGCTTGAATGGTTCTCCAGGAACTCTGGAGAGGTGTCAGGCGTCCGCGCCAAAGTGACTTGCTGTCCGCCTGCTAACTCACCCTCTTCGACCACGTATCCGACATCCGTCCACAGAGTGTCCTGATCAAAGATTTGAACCAGCCCTCGTTGCCGATAAATGCCGAAGCCGAGAGCGTGCGCTGTTGCCAGGAGAGGGCGGGAGTTTCGGTAGCACTTTTCCAAGATGATGTCTTGTCGAGGCCCGCCCTCCTCCTGGTTCAGCCGCACTAGTGGAAAGCCATCTGGGCCGTTGCCGAACAGCTCTTCGGGTGGAGGGACCGACGAGCCTGTGAGTGACTGCAGTTCGTCATACGCATACACAAGCCGGCCAGGGGGCGACAGAGATCGATAGCAAAGACGCAAGAACTCGATTGGCAAGTCCTGGGCTTCATCAATCAACATCAAGTCGTACAAAGCCACAGGTTGCTTTGCAGCTGAAAGCGCCTCGGAACACGCGCCCGCAAACTCCTTCCCGTCGCCGAACTTGCGCTTCGCTGCGCTGAAGTCGAGGAAGGGAACCTCATTCACCCGGCAAAACCTGTGATAGACCCCATCGCGCTCTCGATCACCGGGGCCGCCCCACGCGTTGATAATGTCGATGTACTCCCAATCGGGCTCGGTGCCGGTCTGCTCGATCGTGAAGTTGTTGATCAACCGCCGAAATTGCTCCTTCAGCGAGCGGGTGTTGAAGGTGACCGCGATTCGCCACGACGGGTTCTGGGAGTGCAGATAAGCCACTTTCAACGCAAGAACGATCGTCTTGCCTGAACCCGCCAGCCCACGGATGCGCTGAACGCCTTCAACGGTTTCGATGACCGCCTGCGACTGGTGCTGATCTAGGTTGGCGATCGACTCCTCGACGCGCTTCAGCTTCGCACCTCGTGAATCCGCCTTCTTTGGCTCTCGCTTCTGTTTACCAGCGCGAATGGACGTGACTACCTGGACTGCGGCGACGAGGTTCTGGAAAACGCCGGCCTCTGCGCCCCAATGGAACCCTTGTACCTTCGCGCCAACGTTTGTTCGATTTGCGACGAAGTAGGGCGGCTCGGCGTCAGGCAGGTGCGCCTTCGCTGGCGCATAAGTCACCACATTGATGTCGAACTTCAGCGATCTTCCGGTTTTGAGCCCTGCATACGGCTTCAACCGAACCTCAAGCATGGAAGCAATGTCGTCCTGGCGCGCTCTGAACTCACCAAGGTCCGTTCCTTCCACTAGGTCGAAGGCAACGAGCCCGAATGTCGGGGAAACCAGCAGCGCGTCCAGCTTCATCGGGCCGGTCGGTGAACCGATGATGGGGTAGCCAAGATAGAGGTAGCCGTCACCGGTCAGGTTGGCGGACAGGTTTTCCGCGAGGGACCTCGACGAAATCGGCTTCTCCTTCGCCGAGCCCCATATGACCTCAATCATTGTAAATGCCTCGATTTTTCCGCCATATGCCTCGTCTAGCGGACGCTCTGTTTTGCGAAAGTGTTCGCCCAATGGCGTTGAACTTAACGCCTATCCCGGCGCATCCAACGTTAGCGCCGCTCAGAAACATTCGGGTGCCGAACGCGAGAGTAGTGGAGCAAGTTAGGCAATCAGCTGTACCAAGCTGCCATCTTGAAAGATGCTAGCAAAAGGTTCCTCAGCAGATGCCCTGCGCCTTCGGGCGTTAAAAAATTTAGACACTGCTTTCGGTAACGCCATCCAGCCAGAGGTATAGCAGCAGCGGGACGTAGTGCAGGTACACGTTCGCCAGCAACGGTGACATCACCGCGCCCTGCGGCGTGCCTTGCTGCACTGCGCTCCAGTTCCCGTCTTCCAGAACGCCGACCGTGAGCCATTTGCCCACCAGCCGCATGATGCGCTCGTCACCGACTCGGTGCTTGATGAAGCGCAGCAACCACTCATGGTCGACCGCGTCGAAGAAGCCCTTGATGTCGGCATCGAGAACCCAGTTCACCCGCTTGCCCTTGATCGCCACGCACAGGGCGTCCAATGCATCGTGCTGCCGGCGCCCGGGTCGGAACCCGTACGAGAGGCCGAGGAAGTCTTCCTCGTAGATCGCATTGAGCACGGCGACGATTGCACGCTGGACGATCTTGTCCTCCAGCGCGGCAATGCCCAGCGGACGCTGGTGACCATCCGGCTTCGGAATGAACCGTCGTCGAACAGGCAGCGCCCGGTACGGCTCCTCGCCTTCCCGATGCGGGCCGCCAGGCCAGGACAGGCGCCGGCGGTCAGGATGGAGATCTCCCGGTTCCCGGGCAAGGAGCGTGCATGCGTGCCAGGTTCTGCGACCACGCCGGGTCGGTCGTGCGCTTGCGAATAGCGCGCGCGGTCGTGTTGCCTTCCGTGAATCGGACGACGTCGGCACCCGGATTGAAATCTCTTTCGCGGCTCAATGGCTGGCCCGCACGTACCCCTGTCAACGCTTCGCCGAGCACCTCGCGGTGCACTGCGCATGACTCGGGGCCAGTGTGGTTCGCTATGCCTTCACTGCAAGGGACTTGCACCCTCTACTCCTTGCCGGTCTCCCGGCGCACCCGATGCCGATTTGAGCCACATATCGATCGGCGACTGAACCACGGCAAGCGAGCTGCGCGCGGCGTCAGGCTTGAAATTCGGTGCGTTCCAAACGGCTCACCGCAAACCCGGCGCATGGTTCAAATCCGCGTGGAGCCAACAGTCAGGTCACCGGTTCATCACCAATGGCTCGGGATCTTCTCCGGTAGCCAACACATCTTGTTCTCTGCAACGGAATTTTCTGTCCGATTGTTGTTTGGGTTTGGGCTGAATTAGATGCGATTGCGCCGCATTTCTTGATCCTAAGGCCACTGGCTGGCTGTGAAGGCGACCCTCTTGGTTGCTTGCTACGACTGAGTGTTGCGAGGATATGCGTAATAAACGCACATTGTGTAATATACGAACATATGTGGATGCCCAAGTCTCAGGCGGAGCTCATCAGGACGGCGCGTGGCGAGCGCTCCCAGGCGGAGTTTTCGAAGACGCTCGGTTGTGATCGCTCTTGCCTGTCCCGCTATGAACGCGAGACCCTGGGTGCGCCCCCTCAAGTAATCACGAGATGTCTGCAGATTGTGGCCGCCATGCAGCAGACGTCCGACTTGAAAGGTCGTCCGGTTGACCGAGCCTTGGACCTGGCGCGGCAGGCTGTCGCCGAACTGGAGATGCTGCAGGGTCCGACTTCTTCGGGGAGGAGCAAGTGATGACGTATGACGTTGTGCAGCCTATGCCGGACGAGCCGGCGATCGCCCACGCTGGCCGTATGGCCCTATTCATGGGACTCGATAGCGCAGCGGAGTTTGATCGATTGCTTGCCGATGCGCTGACGGTGAAAGTGCCACAACGCAGCAAGGTGCCGCGTTTGGAGCAGCTGGCCTTGGTGGTGGGCATGGACCCACAGTTGTATGCCCAGCAGCACAGCATGCTGGGCGTGCTGAGATTAGCAGCACGCCCGGCAACCTTGAATCCGTATGGATCGCCGGAGGCCGCTGCTTACAGCAAGCGTTTGGGCATGTTGACCCAGAAGACATATACCTGCATTTGCCCCCAATGCGCTGAGGAGGATCTTCAACACTGGCACTTCAGCTGGTTTAGGCGGTCACACCATTTGGCGGGTGTCGATGTATGCCTCGTGCACAAAACACCCCTGCTCAGGGTCACCTCCAGCTCGGCATGGATGCAGCTTCCACACCAATGGCTTGCCGCCGGCGAAGTCCAACCCGATCGATTTGGCGGTCGGGCACCGACCGACTTTGACGCCAGACTTGGGGAAGTGGCCTGTGCCATGTTGCAACGCAAAGGGCCATTGCCCTCGGTTGAATTTGCCAACGCATTGTCCATGCGCGCCAAACATTTGGGCATCAGGGCCAGCGTCAAGGGCGTAAGGCCCAACCTGAGCGACCGGGTCAAGCAGACGGCGCCAGAGGAATGGACCTCTGTGCATTGGCCCGAGTTGATGACCAAATCAACGGGCGAGTTCTTCTTCAGCTTGGACAGCGTCCTCAATTCGCGAACGGTGCCATCAAGTGGTTTTGCCTATCTGACCGCCATGACAGTCTTGTGGGACAAGACTGAAGAAATGCACCAGGCGCTTTCGACGTTGGATGCCAGGCCCAGGGTCGGAGATGCACCGACCAGGCACGGGCCAAGGGACCGTGGGCAGGCCTTCTGGCAAGCAGAAGTCTGGGATACCTACTTGAGGTGCCAGGGACGTGTCAGGGACATGGCCACGGAGCTGGAGATGGACCCGACCTACCTGCGCGTGAAGCTCAGGCAACTGGGTCTGCCCCCACTTTCAGATGTTGATCATTCGCCGAGATGGAATGCCTTCCTGCGCTTTCAAGCTGGCGAAATGCTTCAAGAAGCTTGTGATGCCGAGGGGGTTTCAATGAGCGAACTTGAGCCCCTCATCCGGATCTGTTGCGCCCGAGTTGCGCAAGCTGCCAGAGGATGTTTGAAATCTCCACGGCGAGGACTGCACAACCTGGAGCAGGAGGATCAGGGCTCTAAAGCGGATGCACCAGGCAACCCTTCAATCGACAACGCGCACCTGTCCAAACCGGAGGTCAGTGAACGACGGTCAAGTCGGGTGGAATAAGCGCGACAGATATGCAGGGCTATATATCTGAGCGGATGTGGCGCAGCGCTCATGCCGCGTCCGTCCACTGCGTGAAGGTGACCTGTCCATGATCGTTGTGCAACCCATGCCAGACGAACTGGCGATCGCGCATGAGGGGCGACTCGCCCTCGTCAACGGCATTTCGAGCAGGTACATCCTGTACGACAGATTGGCCGTCTACTGGCGTACCCACAGGGTGGCTGCTGATGTCTTGCCAGACATGCGTCAACTGGCTTGGGTCGCCGAGATGACGCCGACCGCGTATGCCAGCAATCTTTCGATGATGCCCGTCATTCGCGTCGCATGTCGTGTCGCGACGGCGAAGATCGCTTGCACGGACTTGGCGACGAGCGAAGCACCGGCCATGACAATCGAATTTCTACGCTGACTAAGACGGCGAAATGTTGTCCCTTGTGCGTCGAGGAGGACTTACAACGGCGGAGCTTCAGCTGGTTTCGGCTGCGGCGAGAGCACCACGTGCTGGGTTTCGATTGGCGCCCTACGCATGGCACGGTGCGGCATGAAGTCGAGGCCCCGATTCCGTTTTCCAGGCTTCCGCATCACTGGATGACGAACGGTCTGACCCATCCGATCGAAGGCGTCCATGCCGCGCTGCCAGGAGATGACCAGGTCATTTGACGCTGCGTCAGAATCTATAAGGCGCTCCTTCATCGCGATCGCCCGATTCAAGTGTCCAGGATGAACCCGGCGATCGCGGCCAGGGTGAAGGCCTTGGGGCCGTTGATCAACTCCCGATCGCATCGCCGTCGTTTGAGCGACATGGTCGCCGAAACGATGCCTGCGGCGCGGCTAGAACGAAATGTGGCCCAACTGGGGTAAGCGAGTTCCCCAGGCGTTCTTCCCGCACCTTGACTACATCGCAAAAAGCGCGACGCCCGTTTGTCCCGGAGACGCCTACGCCTTGGCATCGGCGGTACTGTTCTCCTCCGCATCGCAGGCGCTTGACGAGGTTATAGGGATTCGTTTCGACGATGCTGTGGGTGGCGAGGTGATCGATGTGCCGGTGCCTGGCGGAGGGCAGAACGCCCTGAATGCGCTGGCGCCATGTGCGCAGGCAAGAAGCTATCCGGCGACAACCCCCCGCGCGACAAGGCCTTCTGTATGGCCTGCCGCGTCAGCGGCAGCTTGTGCAACTTGCTCAGTCGCTTCTTGAGGCCGGGAAGATTTGCGCTCAGCAGGGCGAGCGTCAAGCGTTGTCGCGCAGGCACCTCGACTTTCCAACTACGCATTGTTTCCACGACCGCCTGAGCAAGGGCCTTATCCTGTGCGGCCCAGTCAACCCGCCGACCTGCGCGCTGCGTCGATGCCCCATGGCGCCGCGCCCAATCCTGCAACCATTCGCGATCGTTTCGGTATAGCCACGTGTACGTCGCAGGCTGGACTTGTCTCAGCGCCTTTACGCCTGTGGCTTGTCCTGTTTGCGAGGCGGCATCCAGCCATTGTTGGCGTGCGCGCTGCCGTGCGAGTTCGTGGCGCGCGCATACCCAGGCCTCGTGCAATCCGACCTCGGTGCGAAGCATGCGAGTCACCGTTTGAAGAGTGACACCGCAGTCCAGCGCTACCTTGGCCTTTTCGCCACCCGCGGTCAGGTCGCTGATCAGTCGGTTCCTGATGTCATCCTTGACGGACTTGGGGCGGCGATGGCAGATGTGGCCAGCCGCGGCTGCCCACGCCTGGGCGGTGGTTGGCGTGACGCCGACAATTCTTGCTGCACCGCTGAGCGAAGCGGATCCCGACTGAAGCATGCCAAGGAAGATGACCTTTCGCGGATCGCCGGCCGGCTCGTGTTGAGGTTGGCAGCGCCCGGTTGCCGTGGCTGGCTGTCTTTCCGACTCCGTAGCCGCAGCAGAACAGTACCGTTCCTCGAACGCCTCCCACCCTGGGAACAGCGCACCGATCAGCAGCAGGTGCTTGAGCGGATGCCGGACTTCGCGCCGCCCCCGGATCAGGGGTAGAAAGCTCGCTGCGAGCGCGGATTCATCCACCGGAAGGCTGGCAAGCTCCTCCATGCCGGCGAACCGATCAAGGTGCGATACCAAGAGGCCGGAAAGTGCGGCGGCGCAAACCTGCTTTTTCCCACGCACGGCGCCACGCTCCGCAAGCGCCTGGCGGTAGGCCCATCCTGACCGCGCGAGGTTCAACGGGGCGTTTCGCGAGAGTTCAAGCATTGCGAGCGTGTCGTTTGCCAGGCGGGCCAGGGTCTTGCGGCCGTCGTCGCCAAGCGTCCGCAGAGGTCCGTCGCTCAACTCGTCCCGCCGCGGGAGTCTGAATGCAAAACGATCGACGCCATTCCACTTGGTCGTCGCGACTCGGAGCAACTCTTGATGGGTTGGGCAGACCCAGATGCCAGGGAACTGGTGCGTCCTGTGCCAGTACGCAACGCCATGCGCGCGTTCGTCTTCGCTCATGCAGGCGGGGCAGGCCTTGAGTGGGTGGCCAGCTCCGAAGCGCGACGACGGGATACCAAGCCTGGCCTTGAGCGCTCCAGCGTCGTCGCCATGGGTCAGATGCACAGCTGCGCGCCGGACGGGGAGATCTTGGAAGACGAGGTAGTAGGGCAGGATGGTGTGGTCGATCGCCGCGTCCTCGGCGCTACCGAGCCGGTTCCCGCCATAGAGCGCGAATCGATCGAGGTTGCAAGGCAGGTCGTGGGCAGACCCCCGCCGCGCGTGGCCGAAGACTTGCGCGCAGGTCGCAGAGCAGCTGATGCTTCCGGCGAGGACGTGTTGCCGGCACGCGAGACTGTATGCCGTTTCGTCGGGCAGCCAGCTTGCAATGGCTGGGCGATCGTTGTTCATGCCGTCTCCCACGCAACGGCCACCTCGAAATTTTCCAGGGCCAGAGGTCTGTAGGATAGACTAGATACCGAATTTTCTTCGGCATGTAAAGAAAATATACACATTTAATCGCGATCTGTCAACGTGGCACGACCCAAACTCGAAGAGCGAATTTCTCTCAGTTGCCGTTAGCTCTAGGCCCCTCCTCCGGGGCGGCTGCACTCGCGGGACCTGCGCGTTGTTCCGGCGGGCCTTGGCCGTTTCTGGCGGTGCGAGGGTTCGGGCCTGTCAAGCCCGGGCCATGCCGCCGGCGAAGGAACGCCATGATCTGTAAGGGGAGGAAGGACGCGAACAGCAACACACAGGAGGAAACATGGCCGCGCCAAAGAAGACAATCGAGCGACTGCTGACGATATACCAGCGGCAACCGAGCAACCGGTTCGGCGCCGAGTATCAGCCTGCCCAGCTGGCGACCACCCGGGAAGCGCCGTCGGTCAGTCGCGCGACCGTTCTTTGCGCCGAGAAGGTCGGGGGGCGCGAGATCCACCTCATGTCGCAGCCTGAGTTCGCTGCCGCCCTTGTCGCGCTCTATCACCCGGGCGTCTTCGACCTTCACGAACAACGGCTGTTGTCGCCAGGTCCCTGCGAGCATCCGCTTGCAGGGCACCCCCGTGCGGTGGGGCACCGACTTCGATCACTGCCGGGTACTGTGGCAGTCATGGACGACATGGGGCTGGCTGACAAGCATCCCAGTCTTGTCGATCGCCGCAACCAGGATCCGAGCACCTGGCGCCGAGTGCCGTGGCCTTACATCGGTGATCTACTGCTTTTCGCTGAGGACCATGACGGTCCCTATTGCATCAACTGGACCGTCAAGGGCGACGTTCGCTCATTCTCGACGCGGGGAGGCTTGGGCACGAAGCCTTCCCGCCGGGATGAAGATGACATCGGCGTGTTGAGGCGACATGAGGTCGAGCGGAGGCACTATGGCGCTGGAGGAATTCCGACTTTACAGGTTGTCGGCTCCCAGTTCGACCCTGAGGTGATTGCCAACCTGCGTGTGCTCTTTATGCATCATGCGCGGCGCATCGACATGCCGATGCACCGGCGCCAAGAGGTGATCAGCGCGATCAAAGCCTTCATCGGCACTGACGTGGTCTTGGCTGGTGTGTTGGCCGAGGTCAGCCGTGACTACAGCCTGGACGTATTCACTGCGCGAGTCGTGCTGTTTCAGGCAGTGTGGAGCCGACAGCTGCGTCTTGATCTGTTTCAGCCGATCGTCGCCGACCACCGGCTGGTAGCTGAGCAGGAGGACGTTTGCTCGCGCTACGCCGATCTGTTTGTACGAGCCGCCGCGTGAAGGCGCCGTCATGATGGTCGGAACCCAACTCGAGGCGCCGAAAGGGTGGCGCGAGCTCCTAAAGGAGCGCGTCTACTACTTCTTGCGCAGCGGTGCGCCGGGCGACACCGTGCGATTGATCGAGTTTCGAAAGACCAAGGGTGGCTTTCGCCCCTGCCTGATCCACGCCCAGCGGGGCCCTTTCGAGTCCGCGCTTCTGTCTGGGACCGTGCGCGCCTGCGCGAAGCAACGCAAGATGCCGCCGTGGCTTCCGGAGTTCGATGCGGCACAGTATCGAGACATCGACGCGGGGCGGCCCCAGGGCGCGTCCCGGTACCGCGACTATGTCGAGCAGCGTTACGCCCAGATCGCCGGCCTCGTCACGCGGATGGATGAGATTCTGGGCGCCAAGGATCCGATGACCCTGATCGGCGCGCACGCGAGATCGTTGCAGCCCGAGCAGAACGCTGGTCGGCTCAAGCAGTGGTTCTTCGCCTACATCACCCACGGTTGCAACATCTGGGCACTGATGCGTGCCAACCACAAGATCGGGCGCTGGGATCGCGGCGACGAGGCGCATGCACAAACCCGCTTTGGCCGACCGGGCTTCCGTGGGCAGGGGGCGGGCCATTCGGCCGTGCCGCTACGCGAACGGATGGTGAACTACTACCTTTGCCATGCCGGGCTCGGCGTGTCGCTGCAGTCGATGCATCGGGACATGCTGTGGGAAGAATTCGGCTGCAAGGTGCGGTCCATCGACGGAGTGAAAAGCAACTTTCATCCCGAGGGGTTGCCTTTCCCGACGTACATGCAGTTCTGGTACGCCGTACAGCTTGAGGTCGGGCTTGAGCAGGTCAAGAAGACCAAGTACGGCGCGGCGCACATGCGTGAGAAGGTGACACCCAGCAAAGGGCGTTTCACGCACGAGCTCGCCTTCCTGCTTGAAAAGATCGAGCTGGACGCCTACTACGTGGACGAGCGTCCGCGCAGCGTGCTGGACGAGCGCGAGATGGAGCCGTTGGCCGTCGTGCGAATTGTCTGCCCGACATCGGGCGAGATCGTTGGCATTGGGTTTTCGCTCGGGGCCGAGACCAGCGAGGCATACAGCATGGCGATGTTCTCCGCCGTGATCCCTAAGTCGAAGTTCTGCCAGCTCTTCGGCATCACCAACATCCTTGACGAGGACTGGCCAGCGCTCGGCCTTCCAGGCTACATGGTGACCGATCGCGGCCCGGGTGCAGCGAACAAGGTCGTGCAGAACCTTCAGCAGATAACTCCGATCCGGCAGATTGCGCCTTCTTACCAGGGGCAGTCGAAGGCGTCGGTCGAGAGCTCGCACCCGCGCAAGACCAAGATCCTCGGGGCGCCGACGCATCGGGTCAGCGAGCTGGACGTGATCGGCATGGTTCGCAAGGAGATCTACAGGGCGAACATGGACAACCACACCAGCAACATCGGCGATCGGCTCCTCGGGTTGAAGGATGGCGAGCGCGTGGTCGCAACGCCCCACCATGCCTGGAGCTTTCTCAGCAGCATCGGGAGCACATTGGCGTTCCCGATGGAGTTTGATGAGGCCGTGCGCACCTTCCTGACCCCCGTCGAGCTCGTCCTGAGCCGAGACGAAATGCGACTTCAGCGTCGTGTCTACGATTCGCCCGAGCTGCGGGCGACAGGCATCTACGACGCGGTCGGGGTCGGGCAATCCATCAAGTTGCAGGGCTACTGTCTTTCCCTCTGCGTCAGGCACTGTTGGGTGGAGATCGACAACAAGCTGATCGAGCTCACGGCCAGGCTGCCGTTGCGCGTCAATGCGCAGCGCACGTACATCTCGTTGTCGGATCTCACGGCAGAGTCGGAGGCCTACTCGGTGCAGCAGGCGCGCCAACGCGAGCATGCAACCGCCGCCGCTGTGGAGTACGCGGGCAAGTACGAGGAGGAAACCGGCTTGAAATTCAACGATAGCAAGGTGGTCGGCGGCGCTCCTCGGGCGCGGGCGAAGAGTGGTGGCACGGCCGAATCCGACGCTCTGCGCGGTCGCACGATACGCAAGACAAAGGCTGCATGATGAAGCAAGAGAACCCCTGGACCGACCGATTCGGCCCAGCCCTGACCGACGTCCAAATTCGCGAACGCGTGCGCGTCGATGCACGGCCGCTGGAGGACCTGACCAAGCTGCCAGCCGAACAAGCGGTCACGGCTCTAGGCGAGCGGTTGGCCCAAGTGTTTGTACCAACCGCCCAGGTGGTCTCGGTGTTGGCCGGGTTCGTCGGCATGGCACGGGCCTACAGCACATCGGCCTTCCCAAGCATGGGCCACTATGTTCGCCAGATCTATCAGGCGCAATCCGGTGAGGCCAGCCGCCTGCCGACATGCCTGACGGGGCTTGCCGGCGTTGGGAAAAGCGAGTTGCTCAAGGCGCTGGCCAAGGTGATGCCAGAAGACGCCGAGCTCTGCGTTCCGGGCCACAGCGGACTGCGGGCGACCAGTCTGCTGAGCTTTGTCATGCAGTCCCAGGTCGGCGCACCGGGTGTGCTACGCCAACGCACGGTCCAGGGATGGGCTGATCTACCGCGCGGCGGGCTGAACGCGCACAACATCTACCGCGATGGCGTGAGCTTGATGACGGCGGATGAGTTCCAGGCAGTGACGGCAGGCGGGAGCGCGAATGCCGTCGCGACCAAGACCCTTTTGCAAATGGCGCAGGTCGGCCCACCCTTGGTTTACTGCGCCAACTACTCGCTGGTGCACAGCCTGTTGAAGCGGCCTCAGCAAGACAGGCAGCGGTTGCTGTCGAACTCCGTGATCATCCACCCCGAGGCGCCGGACAGCGACGACTGGAGGACGACCCTGGCGGAGCTCAGCAAGGTCGCTCCGCGCGTGATCCGCATTGACCCAGAGCGCGATGCCGGTGACATTCATGGGTACACCGCAGGCATCAAGCGCTCGGTCATCGCGCTGCTTTCAACGGCCTACCGGTTGGCGCGCGCCAGCGGACGGGATCATTTCGGGATGGTCGAGATCCAGCAGGCGTATGCGAGTGCGGAGTATTGGACGCACCGCAGTGACGTCGAGGAGCTCACGCGGCAAGCGCTTGGCAACAGCGGTCGCGGTCGGCGCGCTCCGCTTGATCTGGTTTGCCCGTTCCCTGGGGCGCGTCTGCCACAGAAGGTCGTCGTCGCGGACAAGATGATCGAGAGCTACGAGGATCGGCTCAACGAGGAGCATCTCCGGTCCTCGCTGACGCGCGACGAGCGCGAGGGCTTGAAGGCGCGGGTCGTCGCGCCGACGGCAAAGAAGGCGAGCGCATCCGTCACACGCCTACCGCGGCGAGGCAGTCGAAAGGATGAACTGCTTGCCGGGCAGGCGGACTTCCTGAGTGACCTTCGGCGGTAATCGTCATGGCTGAGGCGATGATGAGGGCAGCGGTTTGCGCCTTTGTCGGCATCTGATGGAGTGAAGGCAAGAGGACCCAAGCGGCAGATCAAATCCGGAGCGGTGCGCGGCGCCATTCGCCAATTTGCTACCGCCCGTGTAGCATTGTCAACAGTTCCGATGGTCAATCTTCGCGGCGCGGTTCGGGCTGCGTTGGCAGGGCTCGGTGCTCCCACCATGGCGGGAACGCCAGCAAGCATCGCTCATGGGGAGAGCGATGCCGATCAACTATACCGTTGACCCCAATCGACCAGCATCTGCTCGACTGCACCTGATGAAGCCATACACCCGATCGATCATCGACTTGTTCGACGGCAAGCGTCGCTACATGATCCCGCTGTATCAGCGGCAGTACTCCTGGCGGGAAGCGCCGCAGATCGCGCTGTTGTGGGAAGACATCGAGCGCGCGGTCAAGCGCATCGAGACCGATCGATCGAGTCTGGTTCCTCACTTCATGGGGGCACTCGTGATCAACCAGGTCAAGACCTTTGGGAAGCAGGTTCAGGCGTTCGAGGTGATCGATGGTCAACAGAGGTTGACCACGTTTCAGTTGCTGCTGGCAGCCATACGCGATGTGGCCTGCGACCACGGATCGCGCTACGCGCAAGAGGTCGAGAAGTACCTTTTGAACGATGGCGTTATGGAGAAGGTTGAGGAGGAGCGCTACAAGCTCTGGCCGTCGATTACAGACCGCAGAGCCTTCGTCAAGCTGATTGACCCTGCAGTGGATCTGACCAGCGTGGGTGGGCTATCGGACAGCGACGAGTTGGCCGGCAAGTTGTCCTCGGCAGCCTATGCCGCATTTCGACGGCGTATCAGTCAGCACGTCACTGTCGACGCGGTGTATCACGAAGAGCGGCTAGAGGTTCTCTTCGAGGCGCTTAAGGCTGGCCTCGCTGTCGTTTCAATCGAGCTTGAAGGTGGCGACGACCCCCAGACGATTTTCGAGACCCTCAACAGCCGAGGCGTGCCACTATCGCCGGCCGACTTGCTGCGCAACTTCATTTTCCAGCGCGCGAAGGGCATGGGACAAAGCGGAGGCAACCTCAACGTCGACAAGCTCTACGAGAAGCATTGGCTTCCCCTCGACCGTCGGTTCTGGAGCGAACCTGCATCTCGAGGGCGGCAAACAAGGTCACGACTTGACTGGATGTTGACAGACCATCTAGCCATGCACATCGGCGACCTCGTCTCAATCGAGACACTGTTTGCGAGCTACCGCAAGTGGATGCTGGACAGCACTCCATTTGCTTCAGTGACCGAGGAACTTGAATCCATCACCGCCACCGCAGCTGTTGAGCAGCGCCTGTTCTCGCCCTCCGACGGCGATCCGGTCGGCCGGTTCGGACGCATGGCGGATGCATTCGACGTGTCGACGGCTATGCCCCTCGCGATCTATCTCGCGACCGAGCCGTCCGTGGCTGGACGGCTGAAGGAGGCCTTCGAGGCGCTCGAGAGCTACATTCTTCGGCGAGACATTTGCGGTCTCACGACCAAGAACTACAACCGATTCTTCGTCGCACTGACTACCAGGCTTCGGGCTTGCGAAGGAGACAAGGTTGCCGAGTTGATGTCGTATCTGTCCAACCGGACTGCGGACCTCGATCGTTGGCCTGATGACGCGGAGTGGCGACGTGGGTGGCTTATGAGGGAGCAATATAAGTCCGCACGTCAGCCCCGTCTCCGTTATATCTTCGAGAATATCGAGCGGGCCAAGCACACGGCGCTAACTGAGGACATTGTTATACGGACGGCATTGACGATCGAGCACATCATGCCGCAAAAATGGGAGGCGGCGTGGCCTATCGCTGGGATTGATGCGACAGAGATCTCAGATCTAGATCCTGAGTTCGGCGATAAAATTCGTGCAAGAAATGCTTCCGTCAATACGCTAGGCAATCTCACCCTATTGACTGCTGCACTAAATTCGACGATCTCCAACGGCCCATTGACCATCAAATTACCGGCGATTAGAGCCAATGCTGCGCTTGCTCTTAACCGTGAATTGAATGGCATTGATCACTGGGATGAGGCAGCAATCCAGTCACGCGGCGAGGCACTGTTCGAGTTGGCTCGAACCATCTGGTCCCCTCCTCAGCGAGCTGAGATCGCAGGGGCTGGCGTCTCAGCTACGGCCGATTGGCTTCCGACTGCTGGGGCATTTCCCGCGAATGGAACCAGATGCCACTTTTCGTATTCTAGGCGGGAATTCGAGGGAAAGATTGTCGACAACGCCATCATCATCGATGGAGTCGAGGGGCGACATGCATCGTTCTCCGCCGCTTCGAAAGCCGTTACGGGAACGAGCCGGAACGGCTGGAATGACTGGCACATCTACGAAGATGGACAGGGTTGGGTTCTTGCGAACGATTGGCGCAAGGCTTTGTCCACATGAAGAAGCACGGGCGCGGAGGCTTCCACAGCAATGACATCGATGCAAGTGGATATGTCCGCGCAGCTTCCACAATTACAAGTCGGAGTGATCGCCCGTCGAAATTCCAATCGTGGATTCGGCTACGTTACGGATGAAACGGTCGAGGATAGCTATATTTTTCTTTACGGGCGAGCGATTAAACATTCTGCGGCGAGAGATTTAAAGATCGGTCATCGAGTGCTGTTCCCAACGTCCTTGGAATGATCCTGCATGATCAGCGGAAGTAGCGTATAGCTTTAGCGACGTATTACCTGGAGCTTTGACCGAATCCTTCGGGTGCGAATTGCGGTAGCCGCTAGCGCGCCGGGCTGATGTGGACAGCTTATATTAAAAGCCCCCATCTGGCGACGGCTGAACGTCAGGTCTGGACAGACTCTAAAGAATTCTTGTCCGTCGGGCCGAATGGACAGACTTTCTTATAGGCATCACCTGTTCCGTGCAATTAAAGTCGCAAACAGTACATTAAAGTCGCAAACAACGATCAAGGCAGAATGCGGGCTCGCGAGGCATGCACATGAAGTCGCAAACAGCGACCACGCAGCGTCGCGGCCTGAGGGCCGATTTGGCCCCACGCATTGCGCTGCTGGCACGGCACTGGACATCGCGGGCGATACGGGGACTGGATGTCGCGCAGGCTATAACCACGCGTTATCGAGCATGCAATTTTGCTGACCCTTGAGTGACAACCCAAGGATTAGGCCCGACACTCCAGTCGCGAGGAGCTTTCCAGCTCCGAGGGTACTTTTGACCGAAACCGCCAAAGGCCCGGACATCGGCCAGAACAGCCGTTCAGCATGGCTTGTGGCAACGGCCGCGTTGACGAGGTCAGCAGTCACTGTGGGCGGTCGCTGCCCTTGCGCCTGGCGCCTGTGGATGGCAGGGTTGGCCTACCTGTGGTCGGTAAAATCTGCTCGCGTCGGGCACCCCCTAGCGCCTCTGACTCAGGCTCTCATTGCCTGTTCCCACCACCCGCGGGTATCGACACTCATCGCATCAGCGAGTTCTTCCAGATCCACGATCTCTGCATCAGACAGCGCCATGGTTCTGGCTCGGACCAGGCTATCGACGTAGCGGGGCCTCGTAACGCCGATAATCGGTGTCGAACCTTTGGCGATGGCCCAGGCCGTCGCGACATCGGCGGCGGCCGCACCGTGCAGCTTGCCGATCGTGGCGAGCTTATCGGTCAGCGCCTGCAATCGAGGCAGCACGCCGTTGTAAACTTTCGCCCGCTCGCTGCCTTCCGGCAGAGGGTTCGCGGGGCTGTAAAGGCCGCTCAGGGCGCCCTGCTCCAGCACCATGTACGCGAAGAACGGGATGTTCCGATCGCGGCAATAGGCCAGTATGCCGGCATCTTCGGCACCGCGGTAGACGAGGCTGTAGTGATTCTGGACCGCGGCAACCCGGAATCCCGCCTCGCCGAGAATCCGGTCGGCCCGTTCGATTTCGCGCAGGTTGTGGTTCGAGACGCCGACATGCCGAACCTTGCCGCTCTCGAGCAAGGGGATCATCCGGGGCGTCCACCGCTCCACGTCGGCGGGGTTATGGACCCAGTAGAGATCGACATGGTCGGTGCCGAGTCGCGCAAGGCTCTGCTCGATCATGTCAGCAACCGGATCCTTGTCGGTGCCCGCAGCCTGTGGGGTGAATTTCGTCGAGAGCTGGTACTCGCTGCGGTCGTAGCGCTTCAGGATCTCCCCGAGCACGGTCTCCGCGCGCCCCATGCCGTACACCGCCGCGGTATCCCACAGGGTCAAGCCGGCTGCATGCGCCTTGTCGACGAGCTCTTCGAGACCAGCCCGGGTCAGAGCACTGCCGAAATAGCCATCCCCCGCTTCACCGCTGTCGCCCCAGGCCCACGTCCCCAAGGCAATCCCGGGGATGTTCAGACGTTCACTTCGCATACTCGCTCCTTCAAGGTTGGACGGCCGGGCGCGCAGTGACCCGGCTCTCCCGATACTATGCAGGGCCGCGACGTCGAGACGTGAGCCCGATGGGCCGAAATGACTGCCCGATCCTCCGAAATCCGTGTTGCCCATTGCCGCTTTCGCGTCCGTCGGCGATACTTCCTCCCATGCAGACCCTGGCTGAAATCGCCGCATGGATCGACCGGCACATCGCGAAGGATGGCTTTCAGGCCACCACGATAGAACGGTTGACGCTGGCCCGATCCTCCACGGTCACCATGCCGATGCCCAGTGTCTATCGGCCGCTGCTCTGCCTCGTCGCACAGGGGCGCAAGGACATCACGCTAGGCGATCGCGTATTCCGGTACGGACCGGGCCGCTACGGGATCGTGACCCACGACCTGCCGGTGACGGGCCAGGTGGTCGAGGCGACGCCAGACAAGCCCTATCTCTGCCTGTATCTCGATTTCGATGCGGTGATGCTGGGGCAGCTGGCATTGCGCGTGCTGCCGCCGCCGGAAGCTCCCGCGCAACCCATCGGCAAGACCGTGTCCGACGCCGACGAGGAACTGCTCGACGCAGTGCTGCGCCTGCTGCGCCTGCTCGACGACCCAGCAGCGCTGCCGGTGCTCGGTCCTCTTGCCGAACAGGAAATCGTCTATCGCTTGCTGGCGGGCCCGGACGGCGCCAGAATGCGTCGCATCACCTCTAGCCAGGGCCGTCTGGCTCAGGTGGGCCGTGCCATCGCCTGGATCGGGCAGCACACCCGAGAGCGTCTCAGCATCGACCGGCTGGCCGCGGAAGTGGGCTTGAGTCCGTCGAGCCTGCACGAGCATTTCCGCGCGGTGACGGCGATGACACCCCTGCAGTTCCAGAAGCAGCTCAGGCTGCAGGACGCGCGCAGCCTGATGCTGGTGGAGGGCATCGACACCACGACCGCCGCCCTGCGGGTCGGTTACGAGAGCCCGTCACAGTTCAGCCGCGAATATCGCCGCTACTTCGGAGCGCCGCCGGCGCGAGACATCGCGCGCTTGCGCGGCCCGGGCAGTTAACTTCTTTCGCAAGAACTGCGAGACGATACGGCAACGGTTGCGCGCGACGTCAGGCTTGAAATTCGGTGCGTTCCAAACGGCTCACCGCAAACCCGGCACATGGCTCAAATCGGCATCGGCGCCCACAGCCTTACCCGTTGGATTCGTTACCCTGCATGCGGATCAGGGTGTCGAGCACGCGCAGATTTTGGGGCTGGAGTTGCCGCGCTACGTCGACCCAGTCTTCCACGACCGCCGTCATTTCTTCCCGATCTAAGGGCATCATGCGACGCTTGGCGCGTTGCAAGGCGTGGCGAGCGGCACGAACCTTGGTATGAGACGCAATGAAATCACGGGTGAACTGGTCGCCCTCCCCTGTTGGGCAGACATGGTCGATAACGCCCATCTCCTGCAGGAGCTTCGCAGAGAACACCTGCCCGCTCTGCATCATTTTCTCGGCCTCCGACAGCCCAATGCGTCGGGTCAACAGACTCATCGCACCGGTGCAGGGAAATAGCCCAAATAACACCTCCGGCAATCCGAATTCTGCCTTCTCCTCCGCAATGACATAGTCGGAAGCCAGTGCCGTTTCGAACCCCCCCCCCAAGGCACGGCCTTGGACCAGGGCAATCGTGGTAGCACGCTGCGTCACGGCGCCAAACCAGCGGCACGTCATGTCCAGGCAACGCATCGAATAAGCACGCAGGGCCGCGAAATCACCCCGCTCTATGCACGACTGGAAGTAACCGAGATCGCCTCCGACGTTGAAATAGGCCGGGTGGTCGGATCTCAGTACCGCGTAATGAATCGGTTGCGCTTCCTGATCACCATCCTGCCAGACGCCGCCATAGCTTTCATAGGTCGAGAACGCCAGTTCGAAAGCGTCCAGCAGTTCTCGTGAAAAATTCAGAGGCCGGTGTTCGCGCGAGCGCATGGTGATCCACATGCTGCTCTGGGTCGCATCGAACTCCAGGGCGACTCGGCCCAGACTGCGCATGGGCATCGGCCCATCGGCGCCCATAGCCCGCTGCATCCTGCGTACGGGAAGTTGGACTACAGAGGCATTCAAACGCATTGGAACTCCGAATCTTGTCTGCAAGACGAGGAAGAACAGCCAGCCATCACCAATCTGCGAGGAGACACTCGCGAAAAATCTTCACCATATCTCAGGCCACGTCGAGTGCAAGCGCGAATTTCACGATTGGAATCGGCCTGGGCCACCAAATCGGCTTTTCGGGAATCGAAGACGCGAATTTTCTACACATGCCCAGCCTCGATGCTTCTGACTGCTGCGACGCATCAAGGATAACGGATGCCCGTTCAATACTTGAAGGAAATGAGAAATTGTTCTCACAAATGTCATTTCTGAGCAAAAGGTGGCGGCCATTCTTATACGTCGGTACTTACGATCTTTCCGAACTTCTGCCACTGCTCTGCGGGCTCGTGCCTTGGACTCGTGGGGGTACTGCCGCTACGGCTCGCTGAGTGTTCCGCGTCGTATTGCAATGCCTTTCTCCAAACAGACCCGCGGCGCTCGAAATCCGCACCACGTACAGTGAAAACCACCTCCACTTTCGATTTCGGCAAGGCGCTACAGAGCCAGGCGAGAGTCCGTCTTTGGATGGTGTGTGCGCTCGTCCTCACCCTCTGTTCCGTCGGGGCGGCCTCCAACTGGCTGACTGCCCCGCAAGTCGCCGTGGGAACGCTGCATCTCGGGTATGCACTGGTCTTTTACTGGATACAGCGCCGGAAGAAACAGATCTCCGAGCGCCTGCTCTTCACTACCGCCATTCTCGACGCCGCATGCATTTTTGGCTGGGTCATGGTGACGGGCCCGTTCGGCATTTTGTTCACACCCCTACTGAACTTCTCGACCATTGGTTATGGGATGCGTACGGGAAGCCGTAAAGTGCTGCGCGTCTCCCAGGGCGCCGCATTCTTCTTCGCATGCCTGGTCCCGCTTCTTTCTCCGATGTGGGCGACTCACATGATTGGCTGGGGTGCGGTGATACTCGCAGTCGTCATCGTCCCTTGGTATGCGGGCGAGTTGACCAAGCAGTTCAAAGCGGCCATTGAATTTGCGGAGCGGGAAAGCCAGGCCAAGAGCGAACTGCTGGCGCGCGTAAGTCACGAACTCCGCACACCGCTCGGCGGCATTACCCATGCAGCCGAATTGTTGCGTGTCGAAGCCTCGACAGTACGTAACGCAGACCTCTCCAAGACAATCCTCGATCTCAGCGAACATCTTCTCGCCGAGATCAACGACCTGCTCGATCAGAGCAAGCTGACCTCTGGCAAGATGACGCTTTCCCCGGAGCCCCATCCGCTGGAAAGGGTGCTTGAGATCGTGAGCGCCTCAATTGAAAGCCGTGCGCAGGCCAAAGGGCTCTTGTTCCACGCAAGAATCGATCCACGCCTCACGTCCCAGGTGTTGATCGACGATCATTGGCTGGTCCGTGCGCTGATCAACCTGGCGGGCAATGCGGTCAAGTTCACAGACGCGGGCAGCATCAGCTTGAATTTCATTCTCCTGTCTGAGTCCCTAGATGATTACGTCATACGTTTTAGTGTGCACGATACAGGGATCGGGATTTCACCATCGGATCAGTCGAAGATTTTCAACCCGTTCGTCCAGGCCGAGAGTGGAAGGCGTCACGCGTCAGAGGGAACTGGTTTGGGCCTAGCCATCAGCCAGGAAGCCGTCCGCCTGATGGGCGGCGATCTCTGCGTGGCGAGCACACCGGGCGGCGGGAGCCATTTTTGGTTTGATCTCCGCCTCGAAAAAGCGCCAGACGCTCCTGCTGTCCCCACCTCATCTGTGCCGACCACCGCCCCGACCAAATTAACCCCACCGGTAAGCGGTAGGCGCATTCTGCTCGTAGACGACAATTCAACCAATCTATTCTTGCTGAAAGAACTCTTGCAGCAGGACGGACATTCGGTCGTCACCGCCTCAAGCGGCGCTAGTGCACTTACGATCCTGTCCCATGGCGACCGTTTCGATCTGCTCCTCCTTGACTACAACCTTAGCGATATGGCTGGAACGCAGCTTCTCCAGATCTATCGCATGGGCGTCGCACAACCCGCTCCCGCATTCTTCCTCACAGCCGACGCGACCTTGGTGACGGAGCGCAAGCTCGGGGAAACCGGAGCCCGCGGCGTGCTGACAAAACCGATCCGGATCGCGGATCTGCGTCGAGCCATCCAGAATGAAGCGCGGCCAACTGCTGCTACCTCCAAGGTCTGCGCGCTGGATCAAGCCTCGCCATTGACTTCCGATTGGCAAACAGAGGATGATCAGAAAGTCGGCAAGCACCTCCGTGCCGTATCTGTAACGTACATTGATCCTGCAGTAATCCAACGGCTGCAGTCTCTTGGCCGGTCCAAGACCTTCCTGATCGAAATGCTTAGCCGCGCAAAAGCCGACATCAATCGTTCGACAGAGGCCGTTGCAGCGGCGTTACAGCACCAAGATGCCGGTGCCGCACGAGATGCCGCGCATGCCCTAAAGGGAGTCTGTCTGGAGATCGGCGCCATCCGCCTGACCAATGTCAGCCTCGCCATCATGCGTAGCGACGATGCACAACTTGAATCGCAAACAGCCAAAATGCGAACCAATCTGCGCGACGTTGCATCGAACACCTTGGCTGCGATCGATGGCATCATCACTCAGCAAACGCAGATCGCTGCGAGTTTCTGAGCCGCGGGGCACGGCCGAGCCCTGGGCCCTTCAATTACGATGAAGTTGTTCTGAATTGCCCTCAACCGCTAGGGCCGACCCAGAACTAGCGCCACATTGGTACCCCCAAACCCTGCAGACAGTGTGAGAGCATGCCGTACCTCTTGGCCCTTGAGTGTCTGTCTCAGATGCTTTAATCCCAAGCAGTCCGGATCGATGTCGTCTAGATGGGCTGTACCGGGAAGAAAACCGTGCTCAATACCAAGGATGCAGACCAGCGCCTCCATGGCACTCGACGCCCCGAGCAGATGTCCATGCAACGCCTTAGTCCCACTGATGGGAACGTCCATGGCCGCTTCTCCCAGGACTTCTTTCATGGCGGAAACCTCGACGGGATCACCACCGCGTGTGGCCGTGGCATGCGCGTTGATGTAGTCAAGCTCTGAAGGGGCGAGATCCGCCCTGCGCAACGCCGCGCGCATGGCTGCAATCTGCCCACGCGCATGCGGTGATCCGATGTGATAAGCGTCGGAGGCTACGCCCCACCCCTCGATCACCGCGTGGATACGCGCACCGCGACTTTGCGCATGTTCGCGCGACTCCAGCACGAAAAACACACTCCCCTCCCCCAGGACCAAGCCGGTACGCCCGGCTGAAAAGGGCTTGCAGCTTCGAGAGGGGTCACTTTCATCAACCGCTGCCAGCGCGCGTAGTCCGTCCCAGGCCCAGAGAAATCCGGGCTCCAAGGTGGCATCAGCTCCGCCGACCAAGGCAATGTCGAGTTCGCCGCATTGGAGATGCCGACAGGCGTCCGCAATGGCGTTGCCAGAAGACGAACAAGCCGAGGTGTGGCTCGCCGTCGGTCCTGTCACTTGCTGCCGGATCGAAATCTGCGCTGCGGGTGCGTTGGCCATGACATTCATGATGACGTAAGGCCGTGCGCTGTGCTTGCGCTCGACATAAAACTGTCGAGCTGCCTCCCACTCGGTCGCCCCTCCTCCCCTCACTGTGCCGTAAAAAACCCCGGCCCGCTCGCCATACGTCGAGAAGGTGTCGATTCCAGCATCCTTTGAAGCCTCTTCTGCTGCGACGATCGCAAGCTGGGTGGTTCTATCGAGGAAGGGCCGTTCAATTCGCGTAAAGCGCTCACTGAAATTCTCCGGCACCAGCCCTACAGCGAAGGGCTTGTCCAGCAAAGGAGATTCGAACAAACTAATACCCGAATGCAAATTCTTCAGATTTTCAACAACCGTCGATAGCGAATTCCCTATCGGAGAGACGACTCCGATGCCGCTAACCACAATATCACTCATTTCACACGTTTTCTACATTACGCAAAACCATTTGAGCCACGTCTTGCAAAGTTGGCGGCCTGGGGAGCGACACATCGCTAAATTTATGCCCAACCGCGTCCTCGAGTCCTATGATGACATCTAGCATGGCCATCGAATCCAGCCCCGAATCCGTGATGGGTGCGTCAGGGGACACTGCAGAAAGATCCATATCAAAAGTCGACAGGACGATTTCCTTGATTTTTTCAATAACATCGCGCTCGGTTCGCAAAGTGGTCATGGCTGAAATCAGAATTGAGTAGTTAAAAAGAATGATGAATTCCAACTGGGAAAAAGCACCGCAGATCCTGATTGTCGATGATCAGCAGGCCAATTGCCTTCTGCTGGCAGAAATTATGGCGGGTGTTTGTCCGAATGCGGACATCAGGACATTTTCGAATCCTCTTGATGCATTGCACTATGCTTCAGAAGGCGATGTCGATCTTTTGATTGCAGATTATCACATGCGCGAGCTAGATGGCGTCTCGCTCATTCGTCAGATTCGTGCGTTGCAGCATCTCCATGAACCGCCAGTCATCTGCGTCACTTCGTCTGATGATATCGCGGTGCGTTACGCTGCTCTTGACGCAGGCGCCAATGACTATTTGAGCCGTCCTCTGGATTATCGCGAGTGTGCCGCCCGCTGCCGAAATCTGTTGAATATGCGGCAGCTTCAATTGGCCATGCGCTCTCACTCTAAAAATCTATCAGATAAAATATTTTCCGTCACCAAAGAATTAGAAACAAAAAACATGGAAACTCTTTTTCGACTGGCTAAAGTCGCGGAACAAAGAGATACGGATACCGGCGCACATTTACAGAGAATTGGTAAATTTTCAGCATATTTGGCGATCAAACTGGATTGCGACCAAAATTTCTGCAATATCGTCGAACTCGCTGCGCCATTACACGACATTGGCAAGGTCGCGATCCCAGACAGCATTCTTTTAGCCAAGCGCCAATTGACTCCCGCGGAATGGGAAATCATGAAAACGCACACGACGATTGGACATGGCATGCTAGCCGGGAGTGATTCGGTGCACATGCAATTGGCTGCCGACATTGCGCGTTCGCACCATGAGCGCTTCGACGGGTCGGGCTATCCCGATGGTCTCGTAGGTGAACAGATTCCGCTTGCGGCGCGCATCCTCGCGGTGACTGATGTCTACGACGCGCTCACGTCCAAACGCCCCTACAAAGAAGCATGGTCCCACGACAAGGCGCGCGCCTATCTAATGGAACAGTCGGGAAGGCACCTCGACCCCAACTTGGTTGCCGCCTTCCTTTCGTCGCCCGAAGACATCCTGCAGATTTCCAGCATCCGCCTGCACTGACTGCAGCGAGACTAGCGCACATGGACCGCAAGAAGAACTAGGGCACGGTGCGTCGTACCCAGAGCGATCCCATCTGATATTGCACGGCGATCATCCACTGCTGCATCGATGTTGACGCAAACTGATTGGGGTACTCCCCATACAAGGCCAAAGCGCCCCATACCC
>Ga0315298_1001258_pt1 | contig 47344 bp, 39 predicted proteins | sample WHS_1_MG_FD_203077 | JGI IMG/M metagenome (GOLD analysis project Ga0315298, IMG submission 203077) | Extremophilic microbial mat communities from Washburn Hot Springs, YNP, Wyoming, USA - WHS_1_MG | ecosystem: Environmental > Aquatic > Thermal springs > Hot (42-90C) | place: USA: Wyoming...
TGGCAGTTCGCTGCCACCGCGCTATACCACTTTCTTTTCGTCCCTTTGACTTTGGGCATCAGCTTCATGATCGCCGCGATGGAGACGGTTTACGTCACCACCGGCAAGGAAATCTACAAGGAAATGACCCAGTTCTGGGGCAAGCTGTTTCTCATCAACTTCGCACTGGGCGTGGCCACGGGCCTGACCATGGAGTTCGAGTTCGGCACCAACTGGTCGTTCTACTCCGGCTTCGTCGGTGACATTTTCGGCGCTCCGCTGGCGATCGAAGGGCTGATGGCCTTCTTCATGGAGTCCACCTTCATCGGCATGATGGTTTTCGGCTGGAAGCGTCTGTCCAAAGGGCAGCACCTGCTGGTCACTTACCTGGTGGCCATCGGCTCGAACCTGTCGGCCTTGTGGATTCTGGTGGCCAACGGCTTCATGCAGGACCCGCAGGGCGCGGCGTTCAACCCGGTGACCATGCGCATGGAACTGACCAATTTCGGCGCGCTGATTTTCAACCCGGATGCGCAGGCCAAATTCGTCCACACCAGCATCGCCGGTTACGTCACGGCGGCCATTTTCGTTGCCGGCGTCAGCGCCTGGTACATGCTGCGTAACCGTCACATGGAACTGGCGCGGCGTTCGTTCCGCATGGCCGCGCTGTTCGGCGTGCTCGCCACCGCCGGGGTGATCACCCTGGGTGACGCGCTGGGCTTCGTCGGCGCACACGCACAGCCGACCAAGCTGGCCGCGATGGAGGCGATGTGGCAAACCGAAAAAGCCCCGGCGCCGTTCAACCTCGTCGCCTGGCCGTCACAGAGTGAGCAGAAAAACGTCTGGTCCATCCAGATTCCCTATGTGCTCACCCCGTTGCTGACTCACACCCTGACCGAGGTCGTCCCCGGCGTCGATCAGCTCGAAGCGCAGGCGGCACAGCGCATCAAGAACGGCATCCCTGCGGTCGAAGCGCTCAAGGCGTTGAGCAAGAACCCGCAGGACGCCGCCGCGATGGCGCAGTTCAAGGCGCATGAAAAAGACCTGGGCTACGGCTTCCTGCTCACCCGGTACGCGCCCGATCAGGACGTGTCCAAGGCCACCGACGCCGACATCGCGCGCGCGGCCAAAGACACCATTCCCGAAGTCTCGGTCATTTTCTGGACTTTCCGCATCATGGTCGGCCTGGGTCTGCTGATGCTGGCGTACTTCATTTACGCCGCGATGCTCACCGTGACCAACAAACTCGAACTGCCGCAAAACCGCTGGTTCCTCAAGCTCGCCCCGTGGATGATCCCGGTGCCGTTCTTCGCCTGCGAAATGGGCTGGCTGGTGGCGGAAATCGGCCGTCAGCCCTGGACGGTGTTCGGCATGCTGCCCACCTGGATGTCGGCGTCGAGCCACAGCGTGGGATACATGGTGTTCTCGCTCATCGGCTTCGTCTCGCTGTACTCCATTTTCATCGCCGTCGAGATGTACCTGATGGTGCGCGCGATCAAGCAGGGTCCGGAAGAGCACGGCACGCCGTCCGCGCCGGTTGCTGCACAAAACCGCAAACCGCAGCCGTCGTTCGGTGGTGGTTTCGCCCCCAGCCCCGCTGCGCCGATGAGCGCGCACAAGGAGTGATCAATCATGGATCTGTATTTCTACCTCCAGCTTTTGTGGTGGTTGCTGCTCGGCATCCTGTTCGTCGGGCTGGGCACCATGGTCGGCATGGACATGGGTGTGGGCACGCTGCTGCGCTTCATCGGCAAGACCGACACCGAGCGCCGCGTCATGCTCAACGCCATCGGCCCGCACTGGGACGGCAACCAGGTGTGGTTCATCCTTGGCGGCGGGGCGATTTTCGCCGCCTATCCCCTGATCTACGCCACCTCTTTCTCCGGCTTGTACGTGGTCATCCTGCTGCTGCTGTGGAGCATGATCGTGCGCCCGCTGGGGTTCGAGTACCGCAGCAAAATCGCCTCCCCCGCCTGGCGTAACGCCTGGGACTGGACGCTGCTGCTCAGCGGTGCGCTGCCGATGATCATTTTCGGTGCGGCGATGGGCAATATGCTCATGGGCGTGCCCTTCCACTTCCAGTGGGATCTGCGCTCGGTCTACACCGGCAGCTTCATCACCCTGTTCAACCCGTTCTCGGTGCTCGCCGGGCTGTTGTCGCTGTCGCTGTCGGTTTATATGGGCGCGGTGATGATGATGGGCCGCGCTCCCGAACCGGTCGCCGGCCGTGCCCGCACCGCAGCGAGCTACGCCGCGCTGGCCGCCATCGTGCTGTTCGCCGTGCTCGGCGTGTGGGTGAGCATGGTCAACGGCTACAAGATCGTCAACTTCCCGGGCGCCGGCGTGCCGCAGACCCCGCTGCAGCAGACCGTCGAAGTGGTTCCGGGCGGCTGGATGAGCAATTACAAAAACTACCCCATCCTCTGGGCGGTGCCGCTGCTGGGCTTTGCCGGCATGTTTTTCGGCTGGCTGAGCGTGCGGGCGAACAAGCACACCCTGGCCTGGTGGCTGGGCGCGGTGATGTGGATCGGGGTGATCGGCACCATCGGCGTGTCGATGTTCCCCTTCCTCATGCCGTCGAGCTCCAACCCGTCGCAAAGCCTGACGCTGTGGAACGCGATTTCCAGCGAAACCACGCTGCTGTGGATGACGGGTTGGGCGCTGGTGTTCGTGCCGATCATTTTCTGGTACACGAGCTGGGCGTTCTACGTCATGCGCGGCAAGGTGGACCCCAATGAAGTCGAGCACGACAGCCACGCTTACTGATCGAGGATCGAAATCATGAAAAGCCTGCTCTATTTCATTCTGTTCCTGATCATCGCGATGGTGGCCATCGTCGTCGGCGTGATCATCGGTGACTACGCATCCTGGTACTTCGCCTGGATCGTCGGCACGGCCATGATCGTGCTGGTCTCCGCCGCCGGCGGGGCATTGTTCGATGCCCAGGAGGAAGCCAAGCGCAACGGCAGCGCGGCAAACCCCGGTCATTGATCACCGACCGCATCGGCCCGTCGACGCGCAAGGTCCACGGGCCAATCCCTCGGGCCAGGGCGACCTGGCCCTTTTTCATGGAAGCCCCCGCGATGAAAAAGCTGTTTGTTCTCGCCCTGTTTCTCCTGATCGCCGCGGCCATCATCGCCGTCGGCGTGCTCATCGGCAGCAATGCATCGTGGTACTTCGCCTGGATTGTCGGCACCGCGCTGTTCGTCCTCCTGCTGGCGGGTTCGGTAGTGTGGTTCGACAAACAGGACGAAACCACGGCCAAGCCGCCGCAACGTCCTGACTGACCCGGACGACGGCGCCGGGCGCGTCCGCCGGGCGCGTCGTATGCTGCCATGCATGCACCACGACGAGCCAAACGGCATGGACAATTCCATCCTCGTCCTCGGCGCCGGCATGGTGGGCACCTGCACCGCGCTGCATCTGCAGCAGCGTGGCTTCGATGTGGTGCTGATCGACCGGCGCGCAGCAGGCGAAGAAACCTCTTACGGCAACGCCGGCTTGATCCAGCGTGAGGCGGTCGAGCCGTATCCCTTCCCGCGCGAACTCCGCTTCGTCTTGCGCGCAGCGACCGGACAAGGCGCCGAAGTGCACTGGCAGGCGCGGGGTCTGCTGCACATGGCGCTGCCGCTGCTGCGCTACTTCCACAACTCGCGGCCACAGGCACATGCCCGTGCCACCCTGGCGTACAGCCGCCTCATCGCCCTGGCCACGCAGGAACACGCCCCGCTGATCGCCGCCGCGCAGGCGGACGATTTGGTTCAACGCGAGGGCTTCCGCTTCGTTTTCCGCACGGCCGGCGCGTTCGATCTGGCGCGACAGCGTGCGCAGCGCCTGCTGCGCGACTTCGGCGTGCGCTTCGACGTCGAAGACGCCGCGGCACTGGCGCGCGCCGAGCCCGCCCTGCGCCCCGGACTGGCCGGAGCCGTGCACTGGCTCGATCCCTGGTCGGTGCGCGACCCCGGCGCGCTGGTGCAGCGCTACGCCGCGTTGTTCGCCGCGCGCGGCGGGCGCGTCCTGCGCGGCGACGCTGCCACACTGCAGCGCCAGGGGGCGGAGTGGGTGGTCACCGGCGCCGACGGCCGCATCGCCGCAAGGCAAGCGGTGATCGCCCTCGGCCCCTGGGCCGACGGCTTGATCCGCCGCTTCGGCTACCGTTACCCGCTGTTCATCAAGCGCGGTTACCACCAGCATTACCCCTTGGCAGCGGCCTTGCGCCAGCCGCTGCTCGATGCCGAGCGCGGCTATGTGCTCGCCCCGATGCGTCTGGGCCTACGCCTGACCACCGGCGCCGAATTCGCTCCCATCGACGCGCCGCCGACGCCTGTGCAGCTCGACAAGGCCCAAGCCCTCGCCGGCGAGCTGCTCGACCTTGGGCCGCCACGCGCCGCCCCTGCCTGGCTGGGATCGCGGCCCTGCACGGCCGACATGCTGCCGGTGATCGGCCCGGCGCCACGTCACCCCGGACTGTGGTTCAACTTCGGCCACGCGCATCAGGGCTTCACCCTCGGCCCGGTCAGCGGTCGGCTGCTTGCCGAAATGATCTCTGGCCAGCCCCCCGTCGTCGATCCCTCGCCCTACCTGCCGGCGCGCTGGCCGGGTTGACCGATGCCTGGCACGATCCTCGGGCTGTGGTTTGCCAGCGTGGATCGGCAAACCATGATGTGCATCAACCCGAGCTTGCCTGATCGGCTTATGGTTCGCTTCGCCGCCAGCGCGGGAAAGGATGCGCGCGTCATGCTGGATTCAGGCCGATTTTTCTCCGCTTGATCGGTGATGCGCGCAGTCTGTGGATGTTTTGATGAGGAGATTCGACATGGGGCAACAGAAACAACACTCTGTTTCAGCCGAGCAGCGTCATTTGATGATTTCCGAAGCGGCGTTTTTCCGCGCCGAACGCAGCGGCTTCCGCAGCGACCCGCTCGGCGACTGGCTCGAAGCCGAGGCGGAAATCGACGCCATGTTGCAAAACACGCCGCCGGCACCGCATCACAACGCAAAAAAATCCAAATCCGGCCACGCGGCTGCGGGCAAAGCGGGCTAACAGGCCGTTGAAAAACGTCGTGAAGATGGCCAGATGCAAGGCACACGGAGCGCAGCGACCGAGACAGATCAGACCGATCGGCGAGGCAGCGAGCACCGCGCAACGCCGCAGATGGCCCACCGCAGCAGTTTTTCAATGGCCTGCCAAGCGGCTGAACTCACGACGTCGTTGCAGCCCGGCTGGCCCGGTCACGCCTGCCGGGCTGCCGCGTTGTCGGCGTCGCAGCGCGCACGGTTTCATCTGCTGGATATCCTGTCATCGTTCCGTGGCATCCTGTCGCGGTTCGTTCAACGTCTTCCTCTGCACACTCCATGAATGCCACCATCACCGCGCTCCTCGCCCGCGAAATCCTCGATTCACGCGGCAACCCAACAGTCGAAGTCGATTGCCTGCTGTCCGGCGGTGTCAGGGCACGTGCGGCCGTGCCGTCAGGCGCCTCGACCGGCTCACGCGAGGCCGCCGAGTTGCGTGACGGCGATGCCAGACGGTTTGGCGGCAAGGGAGTGCTTCGGGCCGTCGATCACGTCAACACCGTCATCGCCGGGCAACTCGTCGGCCGCGATGCGCGCGAGCAGGCAGCGATCGACGCGGCGATGATCGCCCTCGACGGCAGCGAAAACAAAGCCAAGCTCGGCGCCAATGCCATCCTCGGCGTGTCGCTGGCCGTGGCGCGCGCCGCAGCGCAGGCAAGCGATCTACCGCTGTATCGCTACCTCGGTGGCCCGGCCTCCACCCGCCTGCCGGTACCGCACATGAACATCCTCAACGGCGGCGTCCACGCGCAGTGGCAGGGCGCCGATTTTCAGGAATACATGATCGCGCCGCTGGGCGCTTCCACCGTGCGCGAGGCGGTGCAATGGGGCGCGGAGGTCTACCACGCGCTGCAGGCGGTGCTGCGCGCCAAGGGACTGTCTGTGGGCGTCGGCGACGAAGGCGGATTCGCCCCGCGGGTGCAGTCCAACGAGCAGCCGCTCGAACTCATCGAACAGGCGATCGAACAAGCCGGGCTGCGTCCGGGGCAGGACGTGGCCATCGCCATCGACCCGGCGTCGAGCGAGTTTTTCGAGGACGGGCGGTTTTACAACCTGCGCAGCGAAAACCGCCGGCTCGATGCGGAGCAAATAGTCGCGTACTACGCCCGGCTGGTGCAGTCGCATCCCATCGTGCTGCTCGAAGACGGCATGGCCGAAGACGACTGGGCGGGATGGAAACAGCTCAACACTGCGCTGGGTGAGCGCATCGAACTCGTCGGCGACGACATTTTTTGCACCAACCCGGCGATCATCGCCCGCGGCATCGAGCAAAACATCGCCAACGCCGTGCTGATCAAACTCAACCAGATCGGCACGCTGAGCGAAACCATCGCCGCCACCCGCCTGGCGCGCGACCATGGCTGGGGCGCGTTCGTGTCGCACCGCTCGGGCGAGACCGTCGACAGTTTCATCGCCGACCTGACCGTGGCGCTGGACACCGGGCACCTCAAAACCGGCGCGCCGGCACGCGGCGAACGGGTGGAAAAATACAACCAGTTGCTGCGCATCGAACAGGAACTGGGCAGCGCGGCGCGCTACGCCGGTCGCGGCGCCTACGTCCGCCAGCCGCAGCGCTGACGGCCAGCCGGCGTGCCACGGCTGGCCCGCCGGTCAAACGTCGAGGTTGGCGGCGCGCAGCGCGTTGGACTCGATGAAGTCGCGGCGCGGCTCGACGTCGTCGCCCATCAACATGGTGAAGACGCGGTCGGCCTCGATGGCATCGTCGATCTGCACGCGCAGCAGCCGGCGCACCGCCGGATCCATGGTGGTTTCCCAGAGCTGTTCCGGGTTCATTTCACCCAGCCCTTTGTAGCGCTGGCGTGACACCGCGGTTTCGGCCTGGCGAAGCAGCCAGGTCATGGCGTCACGAAAATCCACGGCCACCTTTTCCCTGGCGTGATCCCCCTGGCCGCGACGGACGATGGATCCCGTCGGCAGCAGACCGTGGAACGTCTGCGCCGCTTGCGACAGCACGGCGTAGTCGGCGCCGTGGACAAAGTCGGCATGCAGCACCGTCGATTTGAGGTTGCCGTGATGGCGGCGCACGATGCGCAGATAGGGCTTGTCGCTGCGCGCGTCGGTTTCGGCAAACACCTGTGGCGGCTCGCCATGTTCGGTGTGCTGCACCAGATACGCCGCCAGCGCATCGGCGCTGGCCTGCGCCGCATGATCCAGGTCGATGGTCACGCCATCGACGATCGCCCGCAGCGCCTGTTCGTCCATGAACGCGCTCAGGCGGGCGATCACCGCCTCGGTCAGCATGTGCTGGCGGGCGAGCTGCTCCAGGGTTTCTCCGCTCAGCGCCGACTGGCCGGGACGTTCGATCAGCGCGTCCTTGAGCGCCACGCGCAGCAAATAGGCATCGAGCTCGGCACCGTCCTTCAGGTATTGCTCGTCCTTGCCGTGCTTGACCTTGTACAGCGGCGGCTGGGCGATGTAGATGTGGCCGCGCTCGACGATTTCGGGCATCTGCCGGAAGAAAAAGGTCAGCAGCAGGGTGCGGATGTGCGCGCCGTCGACGTCGGCATCGGTCATGATGATGATACGGTGGTAGCGCAGCTTGTCGATGTTGAAATCGTCCTTGCCGATGCTCGTGCCCATCGCCGTGATCAGCGTGAGGATTTCGTTGCTGGTCAGCAGCTTTTCGAACCGCGCTTTTTCCACGTTGAGGATCTTGCCGCGCAGCGGCAGGATGGCCTGGAACTTGCGGTCGCGCCCCTGCTTGGCGCTGCCGCCGGCCGAATCGCCCTCGACCAGATACAGCTCGCATAGCGCCGGGTCTTTTTCCTGACAGTCGGCCAGTTTGCCGGGCAGGCCGAGACCGTCCATCACGCCTTTGCGCCGGGTCATTTCCCGCGCCTTGCGCGCGGCTTCGCGCGCCCGCGCGGCGTCGATGATCTTGCCGCAGATGATCTTGGCGTCGTTTGGGTTCTCCAGCAGGTAGTCGGTCAGCGCCTTGGCCACCAGGTCTTCGACCGGGCCGCGCACTTCGCTGCTGACCAGCTTGTCCTTGGTCTGGCTGCTGAACTTGGGGTCGGGCACCTTGACCGACAGCACGCAGGTCAGGCCTTCGCGCATGTCGTCACCGGTGATCTCGACCTTGGCCTTTTTCGCCAGCTCGTTGTCTTCGATGTATTTGTTGATCACCCGGGTCATCGCCGCGCGCAGGCCGGTGAGGTGGGTGCCGCCGTCGCGCTGCGGGATGTTGTTGGTGAAGCACTGCACGTTTTCGGCATAGCCGTCGTTCCATTGCATGGCCACTTCGACGCTGATGGTCGTACCGATTTCGGAGGCCTTTTCCGCCTGAGCGTAAAAAATGGTCGGATGCAACACCGTCTTGCCGCGGTTGATGTATTCGACAAACCCCTTGACCCCGCCGGAAAACGCGAAGTTTTCCTCCTTGCCCTGGCGTTCGTCGATCAGTCGGATGTTCACCCCGTGGTTGAGAAACGACAGCTCACGCAGCCGCTTGGCGAGAACCTCGTAATGAAAGTCGACCGTGGTGAAAATTTCCGCGTCAGGCAGGAAATGCACTTCGGTGCCGCGTTTGTCGGTTTTGCCCGTCACCGGAGCGACCGACACTTCCACGCCATCGATCACGCGGATCTGCGGGTTCTGCAGCACACCGCGGGCGAACTCCAGGGTGTGGACCAGGCCGTCGCGGCGCACCACCAGCCGTAGCCACTGTGACAGCGCGTTGACGCAGCTCACTCCCACGCCGTGCAACCCGCCCGACACCTTGTAGCTGTTTTGATTGAACTTGCCACCGGCGTGCAGTTCGGTCAGCGCGATTTCCGCCGCGCTGCGCTTGGGCTCGTGCTTGTCGTCCATTTTCACCCCGGTGGGGATGCCGCGCCCGTTGTCGGCCACGCTGATCGAGTTGTCGGCGTGGATGGTGACGGTGATTTCGTCGCAGAACCCGGCCAGCGCCTCGTCAATCGAGTTGTCGACGACTTCGAACACCAGATGATGCAACCCCGTGCCGTCGGAGGTATCGCCGATGTACATCCCCGGACGTTTGCGCACGGCTTCGAGCCCCTCCAGGATTTGAATGGAATTTTCGCTGTAGCTGTCGTGCTTGGGTTCGTTCATCACAGACTTTCAAAAACTTGTTCCATGAGACTTCATGGAAATCGACACTTCTTGCTGCGAGTTGGCGGCTATTGGAAGCAATTGGCAGCCGATCGATGGGAGCGGGGAGGCGGCTGCGGAATCAGATGCGCATGGGCATGACGACGTATTTGTAATTCGGCTCGTCGGGCATGGTGAGCAGGGCGCTGCTGTTGCCGTCCTGCAGTTCGATGCGCACACGCTCGCCCGGCATGTTCGCCAACGCGTCGATGAGGTAGGCGATGTTGAAGCCGATTTCGATCGGCTCTGCGCTGTAATCGACATCGATTTCTTCCTGCGCCTCCTCCTGCTCGGCGTTGATCGACGTCAGCCGCAGCAACCCGGGTTCGAGGTTGACCCGGACGCCCTTGAATTTGTCGTTGGTCAAAATCGCCACCCGCTGCAGTGCGGCCTGCAGCACGCTGCGGTCCACCAGCAGCAGATTGCGATGGCCCTTGGGGACCACGCGCTGGTAGTCGGGGAACTTGCCTTCGATCAGCTTGCTGGTGAATTCCAGCCCCCCCATGTCCAGGCGCACCTGGTTGCTCGCCAGCGCGATGTCGATCACCGCATCGTCATTGTCGCTGAGCAGCCGCATGACTTCCAGCACCGTTTTGCGCGGCAGGATGATGTCGCGTCGCTCCACTGCCGTTTGCAGCGCCGCTGATGCCAGGGTCATGCGGTGACCATCGGTGGCGACCAGATGCAGATGCTGCCCGTCAGCCACCCACAACATGCCATTGAGGTAATAGCGGATGTCATGCTGCGCCATGGCGAAATGTGTCAGGCCGAGAAGATATTTCAGTTGTTTCTGCTGCAAGCGGATGCGCTGATCGCTGAAATCGGCCGCAGGACGCACCAAGGGAAAGTCTTCCGCAGGCAGGGTTTGCAGACTGAAGCGGCTTTTCCCTGCCCGGATGGTCATTTTGCCGTCCGCCCAGTCCAGGGTGACGTCGCCGGCAGGAGCGGCACGCAGGATGTCGAGCAGCTTGCGCATGTTCACCGTGACTGCACCGTTTTGCAGCTGGGCCTGCACGCTGCCTGCCGCATGCACACGGATTTGAACCTCCATATCGCTGGTGGTGAACATCACCCCCTGTTCATCGTGTCCGATGAGCACATTGGCCAGGATGGGTAAGGTTTGCCGGCGTTCGACGATGCCCGCACCCTGACTGAGCAGCTTGAGCAGATCATCACGGCTGGAAGTCAATCTGTTCATTCTTGGTTTTCCTTTGTCAGAATAGGACTGGTAATAGAAGGGTCGGTCTGTCTGTGGACAAGCGAGAAAATGCAGTATTCATGCGACTTGCCGCTGGATCGAAGGGTGTGGATAAGCCGGCTGGTAAAAAAGGATGGCCAGGAACAAGTTTTGACCCGGCTCCATCCTGCGTCGATTGTGCAGATTTTGTCCACAGTCCATCCCGAGATTTGTTCAGCCTGGCCGTACACCGCCGGGGATGTCAACGCCGACGATGCTGCAGGCTGGATCGCAGCGAGCGCCGGCCATCAGCGCCTAGGCCTTGAGGGTTTGCTCCAGAACGTGGAGTTGCTGGTTGAGTTCCTGCAATTTGGTGCGCTCCATGCTGATCTTGCGCACGGCGTGCAGCACGGTGGTGTGATCGCGTCCGCCGAACAACTCACCGATTTCCGGCAGGCTTTTGTGTGTCAGCTCCTTGGCGAGGTACATGGCGATTTGCCGCGGCCGGGCGATGCTTGCCGGGCGTTTTTTGGAATACATGTCAGCAACCTTGATTTTGTAAAAATCAGCGACGGTTTTTTGTATGTTCTCAACAGAAACTTGCCTGTTCTGTAGGGAAAGCAGGTCTTTGAGCGCCTCCTTTGCCAGACCGATCGATACGTCCTGGCCGCTGAAGCGGGCGTAGGCCAGGATTTTGCGCAGCGCGCCTTCGAGTTCGCGGACGTTGGAGCGCACGTTCTTGGCGACAAAAAACGCCACTTCCTCGGGCAGGGGCATGTGCTCGGCGTCGGCCTTGCGCAGCAGAATCGCCACGCGCATTTCCAGCTCGGGAGGCTCGATGGCCACGGTCAACCCCGAGTCGAAGCGCGACACCAGGCGTTGATCCATTTCACGCAACTCCTTGGGGTAGGTGTCGCTGGTGAGGATGATTTGCGAGCGCTTGGTGATCAGCGCCTCGAAGGCGTAGAAAAATTCCTCCTGCGTCTTGTCCTTGCCGGCAAAGAACTGCACGTCGTCGATGAGCAGCAGGTCCAGCGAGTGGTAATAGCGCTTGAAGTCTTCGAAGGCCTTGCGCTGGTAGGCGCGCACCACCTCGCTGACGAACTGCTCGGCCTGCAGGTAGCGGATGCGTGCGCCGGGCTGCTGGGCGAGCAAGGCGTTGCCCACGGCGTGCATCAGATGGGTTTTGCCCAGTCCGACACCGCCGTAGATGAACAGCGGGTTGTACGAGCGGCCCGGGTTTTCCGCCACCTGGATGGCTGCTGCCCGGGCCAGCTGGTTTGCCTTGCCGGTCACCAGGGTGTCGAAGCTCAGCAGCGGATTGAGTCGCGACCGTTCGAGCGCATCGGCTTCCACCGCGTCGCGCGCGGCCGCAGGCAGCGAAGCCGCGGCCGTTGCGTCGTTGTCTTCATCGTCATCGCCGCCGGCAACGGGGGAGAGGGCTGACGGTGGGCGGCTTGGCTGCGCCCGGTCGGTCGCACCGCTGTGGTGCACGGCAGCGCGCGGAGGTGTCTTTTGCACCATGAAATCGAGTTGCACCGGTCGGCCGACCACGGCGCTGAGCGATTCGGTGATGCGCGTGGCGTACTGGGAGCGCAGCCAGTCGAGCTTGAAACGGTTGGGCACGCTCAACGTGGCCGTTTGGCCATCGTCGCTCCAGGTCGGAGCAGACAGCGGTTTGATCCACGCAGCAAATTGTTGTTCGGGAATGACTGTGGCCAGCAGGGCACAGCATTGCTGCCAGGATTGTTCGTGAGTCATGCAAAAATTCAATGAAAAATCAAATGGTTGTCGATCTGCACGGGCGCATGCGGCAGCGCGGCGCAAAGCGCGCTGTCAGCCGGAACCGTCCGGTTCGGCAGGAGCTGCGGGGCGTTTGGCCGCGGCGCGCGGGTCGTTCAGTTTAACTCTGCCGCCGAAGTTATCCACAGTTTGTGCTGCGGTGTGGTGCCCCATGCGATGGCCGGCCGGCTGCGCCGTGGTCTGCCGGTCGTTGGCGGCGCAGAACCTGCAACCATGCAGGGTCTTTGCCGAAAAAATTGACAACGGCAGGGTTATTGAGTGCAATAGAGGGCTTTTTCTTTTGACTGCTGGTGGTTTGGCTGCAGTTTGCGGTGCCGGCGGTTCTCGTTGAAAACAGTCGAAAAGTAGGCTGTTTTGCGGTTTATCCAGAATTTAGCTGTTTTATTGAGGTCAATGTCATGAAGCGGACTTATCAACCTTCCAAAACCCGCCGGCAGCGCACCCACGGCTTTCTCGTGCGGATGAAAACCCGTGGTGGCCGCGCCGTGATCAATGCTCGCCGTGCCAAAGGGCGCAAACGCCTGGCGGTCTGAGGCTGGGGCGGGCTGTTTTTTCGATGTTTGCCTTGCTCGCGGCCAGCGGGCGGGCAGCCTGCCGGTTGCGGCGTGAGCGTGGCTGCGCCGGCCCGCTGTGTTGGTGACCGACGGATAGCGCCGACGAGGTCGCACCATGCAACTGGCCATGTTGCGGCAACCCGATGCGTTTGCCGCCTGTTTTGCCGCCCGCTTCGTGCAACGCGCGGAGTTTCGCCTGCACTACCGTCCGGCGCCAGCCGGGTGGGGCAGGCCTGACGCTGCGGCGCAGACCTGCTGGCTGGGTCTGGTCATCCCGAAAAAATTGTGCAAAGCCGCGGTGCGGCGCAACCTGATCAAACGGGTGATGCGCCAAAGCCTGCGACAACTGCGGCTGCCGGACTCGGCGGTGATGCGCGCACCGGTGCTGATGCTGCGTTTGACGCGCAAACTCCCCGCGGACTTTCGCAGCGCGCGCTCGCCTGCGCTGCTCGCTTACGTCAGGCAGGTGGTGAACGCTTTGCTGCAGGACTGGATCGACCGCACGGTCGACTTCGTGGCGCAGGAGAAGTGATGAAGCGGCTGCTGATCGGCCTGGTGCGTCTGTACCGCCTGCTGCTCAGCCCCTGGGTGGGTGGGCAGTGCCGCTTCTACCCGTCGTGTTCGGTGTACACCATCGAGGCGCTGGAGCGGCATGGCGCCGCCGCCGGGACGTATCTGGGAGCGGCGAGGATTTTGCGCTGCCATCCCTGGTGCGAAGGCGGGCATGATCCGGTGCCGGCGCGTTTCACCTGGGCGCCCTGGCGGCACCGCGACGCCGTGCAGGAAGCTCCAGCCGACAGGGAAGCGGCAGCCGCTGCCGCGCAGCCGTCACCGCCGGCCGTGCACAATAGCGGGTCTTCACCGTGGCAGACGGCCGGGGCAGACGCGAGCCGGCCAGCCGCCCCGCCGCAGTCTTCCCAGCCCTGAGCTGTCCGGGCGCTTTTGCATCACAACAACAGGATTTGCGTATGGATCTCCGCCGATCGGTCCTCTGGGTGGTTTTCACCATGTCGATGATTTTTCTGTACAACTCCTGGCTGCGCTACAACGGCGAGACGGATCTGTTCGGCACTCCACCGGCGCATCCGGCGCACACCGCCAGCGCTGCCGCCCCCGCCGTGCCGCAGGCGGTGTCGAGCGCCGCGGTGCCTCCCGGGACGGCAGCGACGGCCCCGACGACGGCGACGACGAGCCAACCGGCAGCGCAGCTGGTGACCATCCGCACCGACTTGATGGAGGTGAAGATTTCCTCCCGCGGCGGCAATCTGGTGTACGCCAAGCTGCTCAAGTACGAAAGCCGCACCGAGCCGGGCAAGCACGTGGTGTTGTTCGACGACACGGCGAACAACAAATACATGGCGCAGTCCGGTTTGATCGGCGGCGATTTCCCCAACCACGAAACCGAGATGACCGTCCTGCCGGGGCCGCGCGACCTGGGTACGGGCAAAACCCTGCAGGTCACGCTGGTGTCACCCGATCTGGGCGGGGTGCGGCTGCAGCGCACTTACACCTTCACCCGCGACAGCTATGTGGTGAATGTGCAAAACACCATCACCAATACGGGCACGGCGCCGGTCAGCCCGCAGCTGTATCTGCAGATCGTGCGTGACGGCAACACGCCGCCGGGCGACGAATCGCACTTCTATCACACCTACACCGGCCCGGCGTACTACGACAACGCGAACAAATTCCAGAAGTTCGAATTCAAGGATTTGAAGGTCAACGAAACGCCGAAAAAGGCCGACAGCGGCTGGGTGGCGATGATCCAGCATTACTTCGTTTCGGCCTGGGTGCCGCAGCCGTACGACGGTCCGCGCGATCTGTACGCGCGCAAGCTCGGCGACAACCTGTACGCCGTCGGCGTGATCCAGCCGCTGCCGCAGATCGCTCCGGGCAAAAGCATCACCACCGATGCCAAACTGTTCGTCGGCCCCGAGCTGGAGAGCACGCTGGCGGCGCTCGCTCCGGGGCTCGAACTGGTCAAGGACTACGGCTGGGTGACCCTTTTGGCCAAGCCGATTTTCTGGCTGCTCGAAGTCATCCACAAAGTCGTGCAGAACTGGGGATGGTCGATCATCGTGCTCACCCTGCTGATCAAGCTGGCGTTTTTCCCGCTCACCGCCGCCAGCTACAAGAGCATGGCGCGGATGAAGGCGGTGGCCCCGCGCATCAACGCCTTGCGCGAGCAGTACAAAGACGACCAGGTGAAAATGAACCAGGCGATGGTCGAGCTCTACCGCAAGGAAAAAATCAACCCGCTGGGCGGCTGTCTGCCCATCGTCATCCAGATTCCGGTGTTCATCGCGCTGTACTGGGTGCTGCTGTCCAGCGTCGAGCTGCGCGGCGCGCCGTGGATCCTGTGGATCCACGACCTGTCAGCCAAGGACCCGTACTACATCCTGCCGGCGATCATGACCGCAACCTCCTTTTTGCAGGTCAAGCTCAACCCGACGCCGCCCGATCCGATGCAGGCCAAGCTGATGTGGATCATGCCGGCAGCGTTTTCCATCATGTTCTTTTTCTTCCCCGCCGGCCTGGTGTTGTACTGGCTGACCAACAACACCACGTCGATCGCGCAGCAATGGTTCATCAACAAAAAAATGGGCGTGGCCGTGCTCGCCGACGCTCCGGCAAAGTGACCTGCGGCTGAGGCGCCGCGGAGTGGCACGATGAACCCTCTGGCGCTGGACGCCGACCCGATCGTCGCCATCGCCACGCCGCCCGGGCGTGGCGCCGTGGGCATCGTGCGCGCTTCGGGTCGCTCGCTGCGTGAGCTGATGCTGGCGGTCTGCGGCCGCGAGCTGGTGCCGCGCCACGCCACCTACCTGCCGTTGACCGATGCGCGCGGTGCGGTCATCGACCAGGGACTGGCGCTGTTCTTTCCCGCGCCGCATTCGTACACCGGCGAGGATGTGCTCGAACTGCAGATCCACGGCGGCCCGGTGGTGCTGCAGCTGCTGCTGGCCAGACTGCTCGAACTCGGCCGTGACAGCGGGCTGCGCCTGGCGCAGCCGGGGGAATTCACCCGCCGCGCGTTTCTCAACGGCAAGCTCGATCTGGCGCAGGCCGAAAGCGTTGCCGACCTGATCGACGCCAGCACCGAAGCCGCGGCCCGCAGCGCCACGCGCGCACTGGCCGGCGAACTCTCCCAGGCGGTGCACACGCTGGCCGCACAGCTCGTCGAACTGCGCATGCTCGTCGAGGCTACGCTCGACTTTCCCGAGGAGGACATCGACTTTTTGCGCCAGTCGCAGGCCCTGCAGCGGCTGCGGCAGCTGCAGCAGACGTTGCAGCAGGTGCAGGCGAAAACGCGGCAAGGGGCGCTGCTGCGCGAAGGGCTCAATGTGGTGCTCGCCGGTCAGCCCAACGTCGGCAAGAGCTCACTGCTCAACGCGCTGGCCGGGGCGGAGCTGGCGATCGTCACGCCGATCGCCGGCACGACGCGCGACAAGGTCAGCCAGTCGATCCAGATCGACGGCGTGCCGTTGCACATCGTCGATACCGCGGGTTTGCGCGACAGCGCCGACGTAGTCGAACGCATCGGCGTGCAGCGCAGCTGGGACGCCATCGCCAACGCCGACGTCGTGATGTTCCTGCACGATCTCACCCGCCTGCTCGACCCCGGCTATGTGCAGGCCGAAGCCGACATCGGCCGCGCGCTGCCTGCCGGCGTGCCGCTGCTGCACGTGGCCAATAAAAGCGACCAGGTCGACCTGACTACGGCACGGGCCGAGCTGGACCGCGCGTGGTCGCTGTGGGGCATGGCGCCGGGGGAGGTGGTGTGGATTTCCGCGGCGCGCGGCGACGGCCTGCCGGCACTACGCCAGGCCTTGCTGCGTCTGGCCGGGGCGCAGCCGGGGGGGGAGGGCGTGTTCATCGCCCGCCAGCGGCATGTGCAGGCGCTGGAACAGACCGCGCAGCACGTGGCCACCGCCGTCGAGTTGCTCGCCCGCGACGCGCAGGCGCCGCTGGACCTGCTGGCCGAAGAGCTGCGTCTGGCACACCGTGCGCTCATGAGCATCACTGGCGAGTACACCGCAGACGATCTGCTCGGCGCGATTTTTTCCAGTTTCTGTATCGGCAAATGACGGCGGCGGCGCAGCGGCGCTGGCCACCGGGGCGGGTTCAGACGCGGCGCAGCGACAGACCCTGGGCGTTGATCACATCGCTCAAATCACCGGCGGCGAATTTGCGCACGGTGTCGAACGCCTGCGAAAACAGGTATTCATAGTGCTGCAGCTCGACAAAGCCGATGTGCGGGGTGCAAATCGCGTTTTCCAGCCGCAGCAGCGGATGGCCCTGGAGGATGGGCTCGGCTTCGAACACATCGACCGCGGCCAGCCCCGGGCGGCCGCGGTTGAGCGCGGCCACCAGCGCGTCGGGAACGAGCAGTTCGGGTCGCGCGGTGTTGACCAGGATCGATGTCGGGCGCATCAGCGACAGATCGGCCAGGGTGATGAGGTGACGCGTGGACTCGCTCAGGCGCAGATGCAGGCTGAGCACGTCGCTGGTGGCGAACAGGGCTTCACGCGACGGTGCCGCGGCAAAGCCATGTTCGACGGCGCGGGCACGCGACGCCTCGCTGCCCCAGACCTGCACCCGCATGTCGAAGGCCTGCGCGTAGCGGGCCACCTGCTGGCCGATGCGGCCATATCCCCAGATGCCCAGGGTTTTTCCCGCCAGCCGTTGTCCCAGGCCGAAATTCGGCGGCATCGACTGCGATTTCAACCCGGCCTGCTGCCATGCGCCATGCTTGAGGCTGGCGATGTATTGCGGCAGACGTCGGGCAGCCGCCAGCACCAGCGCCCAGGTGAGCTCGGCAGTGACCGCCGGGTCGGTCTGCCCTTGCGCCACGGCAATGCCCAGATCGGTGCAGGCCTGCACGTCCACATGCGGCCCGATGCGCCCGGTCTGCACCACGAGCTGCAGTTTGGGGCATTTTTCGAGCAATTGGCGCGACAGCGCGGTGCGCTCGCGGATCAGCACCACCGCCTGCGCGTCGCGCAGCCGCACGCTGAGTTGACCGACGCCTTTGACGGTGTTGTTGAAAATTTTGAGGTCATGGCCGGCAAGATGTTGCGCACAGTCGAGTTTGCGCACCGCATCCTGGTAGTCGTCGAGCACGGTGATTTGCATAAAACCTGGTTCCGCAGCAGCTGAATGGCGCAGTGTAGACCCGCGCGCCGCCGCCCCGCCGCATCGGTGAACTCCCGATCAGGAGTTTCCCGATTTTGCTGCGCTGCAGCTTGCTTCTGCCCATGCCGCCGAAATATAAGTCTGGCTTGATATACACGCTTGCCTGCCAAGCGGCGCGCACGGCGCCGCGCAGACGGTCTGACGACATGGAGGCCACGATGGACGTGAAAGGCAAATGGCTCTTGCCGACCAGCCCGGAAAAAACCTGGGAGGCGCTCAACGATCCCGAGGTGCTCAAGGCGTGCATTCCCGGCTGTGAGTCGATCACCGCCACCGGCGCCGGGCATTTCGAAATCGTGCAGGTGCTGTCGGTAGGCGGGTTCAAAACCCGTTTCAGCAGCACCCTCACCCTCGAAGACCCCAACCCGCCGCACAGCTACGTGCTGCGCTTCGAAGGCAACGCCGGCAGCGCCGGATTCGGCCTGGGCCGTGCGCTGGTGGCGCTGCAGCCCACGCCGGACGGCGGCACGCAGATGAACTACCAGGCCAATGCGGAGGTCGGCGGCGCCATCGGGCAGCTCGGCCAGTCCGCCATGGACAGCACGGTGCAGAGCCTGACCGAGACGTTTTTTTCCCGTTTCGATCAGGTCATGCGCGGGCAGATGCCGGTGGACGCCGGCGCCGGCGTGCTCGACCGGGTGTGGAATCTGCTGCCGCCCTGGGGTTGGGCGCTGAGCACCCTGGTGCTGGTGTTCATCATCTACTGGGGACTGCACGGCACGTGGTGAACGCCGGGCCGCAGCAGGACACGGCCCGGCAGGTAGAGGACGACAACGCCGGAGCAGGCGGCGCGGAATGCCAGAACAGACGGTGCCGAAGGGAGCCGAAGGGACGGGGGAGCCAAAAGGAGCCGCGTCAGCCCTCCTCGGCCGGGCAGAGCGCGCGCACGACGTTGAGCACCTGCTGGCTTTTGATGTGGTAGTGCACGAAGCGGCCGCGGCGCGTGGCCTCGACGATGTTTTCTGCGCGTAATTTGGCCAGTTGCTGCGACAACGCCGCCTGGCGCATGCCGACTTCGTGTTCGAGCTCGCGCACGCAGCGCTCGCCGTCCATCAGCAGGCACAAAATGGCCAGGCGTTCCCGGTGCGCCAATGCCTTGAGGATGCGCACCACGTCGCCTCCGGCCATCCGCTCCAGGCGGGCAAGCCGGGGCAGCGACGCCGCAGCAAGCAGGTTCGACGCAGTCGTTGGGGACGGTTCGACGATATTCATGATTTGCAGTCTATGAATATCAAAACCCAAGGTTTTGATTCAACACAATAAAATGGAATTTCACCGCGTTTTTTGAGCACTTTTTCGCCCTTTGCTCCCCCGCCAGCGCTGGCCGCGGCGGCGGGCAAGAGCGCCGCTGTGCTCCTCTTGCCCGCCCATATGCCGAAGGCTTTGCCTCTCCCCCCCTTGCGTCTGGCGCTGTCGTTCTGGGGCATCGCCGCCGCGGCCTATCTGGTGGGGTTTTTCCTGCGCGTGACCCCCGGGGTGCTCAATGCCGAGCTGATGCGCGACTTTCATCTCAGCGCGGCGCAGTTGGGCAATCTGGCCTCGTTCTATTTCTATTTCTACGCCGCGTCGCAGATCCCGACGGGCATTGCCAACGACCGCTTCGGGCCGAAAATGCTGATCGTGTTCGGCCAGGCGGTCACTGGCGGTGGGGCGCTGCTGTTCGCGCTGGCGGGAAGTTTTGAATCGGCCGCGGTGGCGCGGGCGTTGATCGGCCTGGGCCACGGCGTGGCCTGGGTGTCGCTGCTCGAATTGTCCGCCGCCTGGTTCGCCCCGCGGGTTTTCGGCACCATGTCCGGTCTGTCGCTGGCGCTGGGCACGCTGGGCGCGGTGCTGGCGCAGGCGCCGTTGCTGCTGCTGGCGCACGCCTTCGGTTGGCGCTGGGTGCTCGCCGCGGTGGGGGTGCTGTGTCTCGTGCTGTCGCTGCTGGCCTGGTCGTTCATCCGCAACCGCCCGGAAGACCTGGGCCTGCAGGGCTATCTGCCGCCGCGCCGCGCGCCGTCGCTGCGCGAAGTGGGGCAGGGGCTGGTCGCGGTTTGGACGTACCGCAACACGGCGCTGCTGTTCCTCGCTCCCGGCGGGGTTTGCGGTGCCTTTCTCACCTTCACCACGCTGTGGGGCATGCCGTTTCTGGTGCAGCAGCGACACATGCCTGCGGCACAGGCGTCCTGGGTGGTGGCGCTGATGCTGGTGGCGTTTTCCGCCGGTGGTGTGCTATGGGGCCGGGTGACCGATGCGCTGCGCCGGCGCAAGCTGCCCTATGCCGTCGGCGGCGGCATGATGCTCGCCGGGTTCGCTGTGCTGGTGTTCTGGCCGCAGGCACCCTGGGTGCTGCTGCTGGCGGCGCTGCTGCTGGCCTCGGTCGGTTCGGGCAGCATGGTGGTCGGGTTTGCCTGGGCGAAGGAGTCGGTGCCGCAGCGGCTGGCCGGCACGGCCGCGGGGGTGCACAACACCGGGGTGATGACGGGCACGCTGGTGCAGTTGCCGCTGTTGGGCTGGGTGCTCGATGCGTTCTGGACGGGCCGGCTGGTCGCCGGTGTGCGGCAGTACGACGGCGCCGCGTTCCAGGCGGCCAATGGCGTGTTGCTGGCGTGGATCGCGGTGTCGCTGCTGTGCGTCGTGCTGGCGCGCGAAACCCACGCGCGGCCGCTGGATGCGGCGCCTTGACCTTCGCGCCGCCCCGTCGCGGTCAGTGCGCGTGCAGCGATTGCCGCGACAATGCCGAGTACCGATCGAGGAAATCGTCGATTTCTTCGCTGCTGGGCTCCTGCGCGATGAGCTGCTGCACGCTGTTGCGGAACCCCTCTGCCGCATGGCCGCCGAGGAAAATTTCCTTGCGGGCGAACTTGTCGACGATTTCATACCCGCCGCGGGCAAACTCGCCGGCCCCGCCGGGTGTGGATGCCGTGTCCGACCAGTCGAGCTGCAGGACGCAGAACGCATCAGAATCGTAGATCATGGTTTGCATGGTGTACCTCCACTGGATGCTCGGGAGATGAGGACGGCAAAGCAAAAATCAAGCCTGATTTCGACGTCGGTGCGGCTGTGGTGAGAATGAAACGTGGATCCTTGCCGCGGCGTTGACCTGCGCAGGCGTCAATCCGGGTCTATCCGCAGCATTGCCCGCGGCGGCGGACAGGCAGTGTTGACTGCCATGCACGATTTGCAACCAGACGTAAAAATCCGCTGCAGACCGCTTGCCTGCCAAGCCGCGGCTCAATAGGCTTGCCGCGCTGCGGCCCGCTGCTGCCTTCGGGCGCTTCGCCGGCGTCGCCGCGGCGCGATTCGACAACCATTGCACAAACAGTCCGGCGTGATCCGGCTGGGACGGAGACTCGTATGTTCCATCAACTTTTGACCCCGGTGGCCGGGGCGTTGTTGCCGTCGTTTCTGGTGGCGGCCATTCCGATTGCCATCGTGCTGCTGATGCTCGGCGTGTTGCGCCGTCCGGCCTGGCAGGCCTCGGCCGTCGGGCTGATCGCCGGGCTGATCATCGCCACCACGGTGTGGCAGTTGCCGCTGGGGCTGGCGCTCAATGCCGTGGCCTTCGGCGTGGTGTTTGCGCTGCTGCCGGTGATGTGGATCGTGTATGGCGCGCTGGTGCTGTACAACGTGGCCGTCAAGTCCGGTCGCTTCGAGCAGTTCCGGCTGTGGATGCTCGAACATCTGCCCAACGACCGGCGGCTGGTGCTGCTGGTGGTGGCGTTCTCGTTCGGCTGTCTGCTCGAAGGCATTGCCGGATTTGGCACGCCGGTGGCGATCACCAGCGCGCTGCTCATCGGCCTGGGGTTTCCGGCGCTGGAGGCGCTGACGTTCACCCTGATTTTCAACACCGCGCCGGTGGCGTTCGGCGCCCTGGGCGTGCCGCTGACCGTGCTCGGCGCGGTCACCAGCATGCCGGCGGAGCCGCTGGCGGCGATGGTCGGGCGGCAGTTGCCGTTTTTCGCCTTCCTGCTGCCGTTTTACGTCATTGCGCTGTACGGCGGCTGGCGTTCGATCCGCGCCCTGTGGCCGGCGTTGTGCGTGGCCGGCGGGAGTTTTGCGCTGGCGCAGTTCGCGTCGTCGAACTTCATCAGCTATCAGCTCACCGACGTGCTGGCGTCGATGGTCTCGCTCATCCTCACCGTGGCGTTTCTCAAGGTCTGGTCGCCCGCACCCGACGCCGAATTCGCCATCGCCCGCCCGGTGCGCGCTGCAGGCCAGCCGCGCGTGGGATATGGCGGCTGGCTGCCCTGGGTGGTGATCACCGCCGTGGTGATTTTCTGGGTGTACGCCAAGGTGTTCACCATCGGCGAGGCCAAGGTGCTGTGGCCGGGGCTGGACAAGCAGGTGTTCATCACGCTGTACAACAAGCCCTACGTCGCGCTGTGGGACTTCCAGCCGCTGGGCACGGGAACGGCGATTTTGCTGTCGGCGGTGGTGACCGCGGTGCTGGTGCGGCTGCCGGCGCGGGCGTTTTTCGCCGCGATGCGTGATGCCTGGGTGCAGGTGCGCATCGCCGTGCTCACCGTGTGCATGATCGTCGGCCTGGCGTTTTTGCTCAATTATTCGGGCATGAGCTACACCCTCGGGCTGGGCGTGGCCGCAGTCGGCGCGCTGTTCCCGCTGGTGTCGGCCTTCCTCGGCTGGGTGGCGGTGTTCCTGTCGGGCAGCGATACCTCGGGGAACGCGCTGTTCGGCAATCTGCAGGTGGTGGCGGCGCGCCAGCTCGGGTTCGACCCGGTGCTCATGGCGGCGACCAACTCGTCCGGCGGAGTGATGGGCAAAATGATTTCGCCGCAGAACATCGCCACCGGCGTGTCCACCACCGAGCTCAAGGGCCGGGAGGGCGTGGTGTTCGCCCGCACGTTCAAACACAGCGTGTTCCTCACCTTCCTGCTCGGCGTGCTGGTGTATCTGCAGCAGCACGTGCTGACCTGGATGGTGCCGCACTGAGCGCGCGGCGGCGCCGTCAGCGCGGCGAGGCGCCTGCCGCCTGCTCGGCGCGGTCCAGGGTGAACAGCAGATCGCTGTCGGCCGACTGCTGCAGCAGGATCTGCACCGGCAGGTTTTGCAGCTGCGGCGCCAGCCAGATCTGCGCGCCGATTTCGTTGGGCTGCGTCGAGCGCCGCACCAGATGCCAGCACGCCAGCGTCCCCGCACCCGTGGTCACGGTGTCGGTGCCCTCGACGGTGAACGACCAGTCGGTCATGCCGCTGGGCCGCGCCACGGCAAAGGTCAGCGTCGCCCCGGGGTGGAACGCGGCGGGCTGGGTGGTCAGGCGATGGGCGATTTGCAAGAACAGACTGGCGCTGTCCTGCACGTGCGGCTGCAGCGGCACCACCTGCGGGTTGGCGCTGAAATGCACCGTGCCGTCGGCCCGGTCAAAGCGCACCGACTTCTCGCGCGTGAACACGCGCTCGGTGTACAGCTGCGGGGCGAGCCAGCCGCCGTCGATGCGCCCGGTGCTGCGGTAGGCAAAACTGATGAGGGCGCTGCCCGACAGCGTGGCCTCGTAGCGGTCGCCGTCCACCGTCCACACCAGCGCACCGCTGCCGTGCAGCCTGCCACGCCAGTTGCCGCTGATGGTGTAGCTCAGCCGGGTGGAGGGCGGCCAGCCGTCGCCGGCCACGGGCGCGGGCTCGGCGGCAGACGCCGCAGCGGACGGCGCGCTGGCTGCGGCGGTCGTGCTTGCCGGCGGGGTGGGCGCAGCCGCAGGCAGGTCGGGGGCGCTGCCGCCGGCCGCGACGGCGTTGGACGCGGGCGCGGCAGGAGCGGACGGCGTGCTTGCCGGCAGCGCTGCTGCGGCGGAGGCGACGGCAACCGGCGCAACGGCCGCAGGTGCCGCGCGGGCCGGGGCCGGCCGTGGTGCAGGGGGCGGCGTGCGCAGCGGCGGCGCCGCCGGCGGTGGCGCGGCGGGCTTGAGCAGCTCGGTGTAAACCGGCGGGGCAAGCGGCGCGTCGCCAGCGGCCTGCATGGCGCCGCCGAGCCAGCGCAGCACGAGCAGATGCACCGCAGCGACGAGCGCGACCAGCAGCAGCGCGGCGGCCCACGCCGCCGGGCGCGATGGCCGCCGCGTCATGGCTGCGGCCCGTCCGGGGCCGCCGCGGCAAGAGGGGAGGACGACATGCGCGGTATTGTGCCGGCTGGCAGCGTGACCGGGCTGGTCAGCGTGCGATGCGGCGGCTATGCTGCCGGCATGGCAGATCGGCGACGCGAGGCATCATGGCACAGACCCCCGAGTTCAAGGACTTCATCCCCGGAATGGAGTTTTTCCAGACCCTGCTCAAAGGCAGCGGCATGCCCGGACAGTTCGCCAACTGGGTGGCGCCGACGCTGGACGTTGCCGAGATCGAGCAAAAAATCACCGACCTCAAAGCCGTGTTGAGCTGGCTCGAAACCAACGCGCGCATGACGCAGAACATGGTGCAGGCGCTGGAAGTGCAGCGCATGACGCTGCAGGCGCTCAAGTCGATGAACGTCGATCTGCAGGCGTTCGCGCAAAAAGTGGCAGAGCCGGCCGGCGGCACGGCGGCAGCACAGGGGCAAACCACGGCGCCGCCGCTGTTCGACCCGATGCAGTGGTGGACGGGCATGACGCAGCAGTTCACCGAGCTCGCCGCCAAGGCGCTGCAAGACGGGTTTGCCGCGGCGCCGGTGGCGGCCGCCGCAGCTGCCGCTGCCGCCCCGGGGGCAACCCAGCAGGCCGCCGCTGCGGCAGCCCCGCGTGGCGCAGCGGCAGAGAAAGCCGGTGCAGAGGAACCCGGCGCGCAGAAGGCCGGCGCGAAGAAAGCCGGCGTAGAAAAAGCCGGGATCAAAAAGGTGCCAGCCAAACGCTCGAAGCCGCGGGCCAAACCCGCCGGCGGCGCGGCGTGAACGCGGCGTTGCCATGCAGCCAGGCGGCGTACCGGCGACCGGCTGCGGCGCGGCCGCTCACACCCCGGCCCAGCGCACCAGGTCCTGCGCCGGCATCACGCCGGACTGGCGCCGGATTTCCTGTCCGCCGCGGTACAGCGCCAGGGTCGGAATGCTGCGGATGCGGCTGCGCACCGAAATCTGCGGGTTGGCGTCGGTGTCGACCTTGGCGAGCACGGCGCGGCCCTGCAGCAGCTTGGCCGCCTGGGCGAACTGCGGCGCCATCATTTTGCACGGGCCGCACCATTCGGCCCAAAAATCCACCAGCACCGGCAATTCGCTCTTGGCGATGAAGCGGTCGAAATTGGCGTCGGTGAGCACGATGGGCGCGGCAGGCAGCAGCTCCTGGCCGCAGTGACCGCAGACGGGGGCGTCGTGCAGCCGGTCGTCGGGAACTCGGTTGAGGGTGGCGCAGTGGGGGCAGACGATGAGCATGGCAGGGACTCGCGAGGGACGTTGCGGTGAAGCCGGATGGCCCGCCAGCGGCGCAGCGGCACGCGCTGTCGAACGATCTGAGCCGAACATGCGGCACCGGCGGTGATTTTTCAAGCGGCTGGCTCTGCCGCGCGGATGAGGCTACATTGCGCATCATCGTCCGCATTTGCCCGCTGTCAACCATGCCGCGCATTGCCTATCTGCCGCACAACCACGCCGAGCCCGAAGATCTGGTGACCGCCATCCGGCAGCGGCGGGGCGGCGAACTGCTCAACCTGGACCGCATGCTGCTGCACAGCCCGGCACTGGCCCGCGGCTGGAACGCCATGCTCGGCGCGGTGCGTGGCGAGCTCGACCTCGACCCGGCGCTGCGCGAGCTGGCCATCTGCGTGGTGGCGCGGCTCAACGGCGCCGATTACGAGTTCATGCACCACGCCCAGCCCTTTCTCGCCGCCGGCGGCAGCGCCGAGCAACTCGCGCTGCTGCACGACATCCCCGCGGCGGTGGACAACCGGCAGGCGTTTTCGCCGCGCGAGCGCGCGGTGATGGCGCTGGCCTACGACATGACGCGGCGGGTGCGGGTGAGCGAAGCGCATTTCGCCGCGGTGCGCTCGCTGTTGCCGCGGCAGCAGGTGGTCGAGCTCGTCGGCGTGATCGCAGCGTACAACATGGTGTCGCGGTTTCTGGTGGCGCTGGACGTCGGCATCGAAGATCGCCAGGGCGGCGATACGCAGCATTGATCGACGGTGTTGCCGGTCATGAACGGTCCAGCCGTGGAACCCGCCGACGAGCCGCAGCGGCTGCGGCTCGTGCACGAGCTGCTGCAGCTCGACACCCGGGACGATGCGATTTACCGCCGCAAGGTCGACATCCTGCGCCGGGTGTTTGCCGTACCCATCGCCCTGCTGGCGCTGACGACCGAACGCGAGCAGCGTTTCATCGCGGTGCACGGCCTGCCGCTGGCGGCGATGCCGCGGGAACGGGCGATTTGCTCGCTGCTGCAGCAGCCGCCGTTTGCCCCGCTGGTGCTGACCGATGCGCGCGACGACCCGCGGGCGTGCTCCAGCCCGCTGGTGACGCAACATGGCGTGCGGTTTTACGCCGGGGTGCCGCTGCTGCTCGACGGCGCCCACCCGGTGGGCACGCTGTGCATCATGGACACGGCACCCCGCCGGCTCGACGCTGCGCAGACCGCGCTGCTGGCCGATTTTGGCGCGCAGCTGGCGGCGACGATGCAGGCCATGCTCGACGCGCAACGCCTGTTGCACAAGGCGCGGCAGCAGGAGGCCGAGCTGGCCCGGGAGCGGGCATTGCTGCGCACGGTGATCGACGGCACGCCCAGTCTGATCGCCGCGGTCGATGCAGACGGACGCTTCACCCTGGCCAATGCGGCGTTCGCCCGCATGGTCGGCAGCCCGGCGCAGGAGCTGATCGGCCGGCGGCTCGATGCGGTGACTCCGCCGCAGGTGCAGGCGGCGTATGCCGCGCTGCGCCAGCGCATGCAGCAGCGTGGCGGGGCGGTGAAAGACCGCTTGAGCCTGACGCTGGGTGAACGCACGTGGAAGCTGCTGGTCACGCTGGCGCCGCTGCACGACGGGCAGGGCCGCGCGCAGGGCGTGGTCAGCGTGGTGCAGGACATGACCGAGTTCGACGCCATCAGCGCCGACCTGGAAAAGCTGCAGGACATCCAGCGCCGCGGCGAGGCGTTCACGCAGCAGGGCACCTGGTCGCTGGATCTGGACAGCGGGGTGATGACCATCAGCGAAGGCTTTGCGCGGCTGCTGGGGTTCGACCCGGGGCAACGCCGCATCAGCCATGCGCAACTGCGCGAGCGCATCGACCCGCGCGATCATGCCGGCATCGACGCCGTGTTCGCCCAGGCGCGCGCTGCGGACACCGGGTTTCGCTTCGATTACCGCCTGGCGACGCCACCTGGACAGAGCCCGCGCTGGCTGCGGGCACGTGGCGATGTGGTGCGCGACGCGCAGGGACGGGCGCAGGCCTTCGTCGGCATCACGCAGGACGTGACCGAGGAAATCGACGCCAAACGGCTGATCGACACCCAGCACAGGCTGCTGTCGGGGCTGAACACCGCGGTGCAGGCGTTTTTGCAGCAGGTGCAGTCGCAGTCGGTGTGGGACCGCATGCTGCAGCATCTGCTGGCCGTCAGCGAGGCCGACTATGGCTTTCTCGGCGAAGTGCTGTTCGACGTCGAGGCCACGCCCTGCCTGAAAATCCATGCGATCACCAACCTGTCGTGGAGCGTGCAGTCCGATGCGCTGTACGCCCGGGTGATGGCCGGGGACATGATGTTCTGCAACCCCGACAACCTCATCGGCGCGGTGATGAAGGAGCGCGCCCCGGTGATCGTGCCCGACATGCGCCACGACCCGCGCCGCGGCGGCCAGCCGCCGGGGCATCCGGAGTTGACGAATTACCTGGGCATTCCGCTGTTCCAGGGGGAGGAACTGGTCGGCGTGGTGGCCATCGCCAATCGCAGTGCCGGGGTCGATGCCTCGCTGGTGCAACTGCTCGAACCGTTCGTCAGCACCTACGCCATCATGATCGTCACCCTGCGCCAGCGCCGCGCGCAGCAGCAGTACGAGCAGCAACTGCTCGAAAGCAAGCAGCAGGCCGAGCGCGCCAACCGCGCCAAGTCGCAGTTTCTGTCGTCCATGTCGCACGAGCTGCGCACTCCGCTCAATTCCATTCTGGGGTTTGCGCAGCTGCTGGGCGCGTCGCGCCGCGAGCCGTTGTCCGACAGGCAGCGCGGATTTGTCGACCACATCACCCAGGCCGGCCAGCATTTGCTCAGCCTGGTCAACGACGTGCTCAATCTGGCGAAAATCGAGGCGGGCGAACTCACCCTCTCGCCGGAGCCGCTGCCACTGGCCGGGCTGGCGCAGACGGCGTGCGACATGGTGGCCGATCTGGCGCGCGCGCGGCAGGTGCGCATCGACAACCAAGTGGTCGACGCGGCGCTGCACGTCTGCGCCGACCTCACCCGCCTGCGGCAGGTGGTGCTCAACCTGCTGTCCAACGCCATCAAATACAACCGGCCGGGCGGCAGTGTGCGTGTGCAGCCGTTGCCGCTGCAGCGCGACGCGGCCGACGGCGTATGGCGCTGCGGACTGGCGATCGCCGATACCGGGATCGGCATCCCGGCGGACCGGCAGCACCGCGTGTTCCGCGCCTTCGAGCGTCTGGGGCAGGAGACCGGGCCGATCGAGGGCACCGGCATCGGCTTGATGATCACCAGGGAGCTGGTCGAGCGGATGAACGGCACCATCGGGTTCGACAGCCGCGAAGGCGAGGGCTCGACCTTTTACGTGCGCCTGCCCGCCGTGCTGCCCGACGCGCCGGCCGGCTGCGGGCAGCCGGATGGTGATGCGCCGCAGGCCGCCGCCGTGGCGCAGCGTGCAGCGCCGTCGGCGGCGCTACGGCAGCACCTGGTGCTCTACGTCGAGGACAACCCGGCCAACGCCGCGCTGATGCGGGAAATCGCCGCCGAGCGCGACGACGTGCGGCTGCTGCTGGCGCACGACGGTGAGCAGGCGCTGGAGCTGGCGCTGTTGCATCGCCCTGAGCTCATTCTCATGGACATCAATTTGCCGGGGCTGTCGGGCCAGCAGGCGGCGGCGCGGCTGAAAACCTGGCCGGAAACCGCCGGCATCCCGATTTTTGCCTTGTCGGCCGACGCCACGGCGTCCACCCGCGAGCGCGCGCAGCAGTCCGGGATGTTCAGCGGCTATCTGACCAAGCCCATCGTTCTCGAACAAATCCACGCCGTGTTCGACGCCCTGCGCGACGGCAGGCCGTTGACGCCGGTGTGGCAGGAGGCAGGCGGATGAGTGGATTCGACGGAACCTTGCAGGCCGAACTGCCCGCAGCGCTGGCGCAGGCGCGCATTCTCATCGTCGATGACAATCCGGCGAACGTCACCGTGCTCAGGGAATTGCTCGACGAAGCCGGGTACCGCCAGGTCGACGCCGAAACCTCGCCGCTGCGGGCGATCGGGCGCTGGCAGCAGCAACCCTACGACCTGCTGCTGCTGGACATGCGCATGCCCGAACTCGACGGCCTAGAGGTGATGCGCCGGCTGCAGCAGGATCTGGCCGACGGCGATTACCTGCCCTGCATCGTGCTGACGGCGCAGACCGACAGCGCCACCCGCGACGCGGCGCTGGACGCCGGGGCGCTGGACGTCATCCTCAAGCCGTTCGATTTCGACGAGACGCTCAAACGCATCCGCAACGCGCTGCAGACTCGGCTGTTGCACCGCAGCGCGCAGCAGCGCGTGCAGGCGCAGCAGCGCGACATCGCGTATCTGGCCAGCCATGACGCCGTCACCGGCCTGCTCAACCGCCGCGGGCTGTGCGCGCAACTCACCGCGTGGGCAGCCGGACATCACGGCGCGATGACGGTGTTGCTGCTCGAAATCACCGACGCCGATCAGCTGCTGCTGCTCGCCGGCGCCGAGTCGGTCGACGTGTTGCTGCGTACCGCGGCGCAGCGCCTGCACGACGCGGTGCAGGCGCTCGGCGGGCTGTGCGCGGTGTGGGGCGGTCAGGTGCTGCTGGCGGTGCTGCCGCTGCCGGCAACCGCCGCCGAGCCGCATATCGACGCGCTGCTGTCGCAGGTGTTGGCTCCGGTGAGCGTCGGCGACGCCAGCGTGACCCTGCATGGCCGCGGCGGTTACGCCGCGCTGCACGGCGACGACGCCGCGCAGCCGCTCGAACCGCGGCTGAATCAGGCCGTGCGTGCGGCCAGCCTGGCACTGGCCGGCGGGCACCGCAAAAGCAACCGCGCCGGCGCCTTCGACCAGGCGCTGGCGGCGCGGGTGGAGCGCCGCCAGCGCATCGAACACGCGCTGCACGCGGCGTTGCAGACGGCGCCGGAACAGTTCACCCTGGCGTACCAGCCGAAGGTGGACATCGCCCGCCGCCAGCTCGTCGGCTGCGAGGCCCTGCTGCGCTGGCAGCACCCGCAGCTTGGCTGGGTGTCGCCGGGGGAATTCATTCCGATTGCCGAGGAAAGCGGCGCCGTCGAACCGCTGGGGCTGCTGGTGCTCGACCAGGCGCTGGGTTTTGCCGCCCGGCTGCAGCGCGCCGGCCGCGCCGTGCCGGTGGCGGTGAACGTGTCGGCGGTACAGTTCGAGCTCATGCGCGCGCGCGGCAGCAGCCTGGTGGAACAAACCCAGCTGCTGCTGCAGCAGCACGGCGTGGCGCCGGCGCTGCTGGAGCTGGAAATCACCGAGTCGGCGCTGCTGACCGGGGTGGACTGGCTGCTGGCCAAGCTGCAGCGGCTGCGCGACCTGGGCGTGAGCCTGGCGCTGGACGATTTCGGCACGGGCTATTCGTCGCTGTCGTATCTGCAGCAGTTGCCGATCGCGACGCTGAAAATCGACCGGGCGTTCGTCGATGGCGCCGCCGACCGTCCGCGGCAGGCGGCGCTGCTGGGCAATATCCTGCGGCTGGCGGCGGACCTCGGTCTGGCTGCCGTGGCTGAAGGGGTGGAGCAGGCCGCCGACCTGGATTTGCTCCAGTCGCTGGGCTGCCCGGTGGCGCAGGGCTATGCCTACAGCCGGCCCCTGGCCGCCGATGCCTTCGTCGCTTGGGCGCAGACGTTCTGAACGGTCTGTACGACGGCGGATCGCGGTGCCGGCTCAGGCCCCGCGTGCGCAGTCCGTCGCGTGGCTGCCCGGCGGCGCGGCCAGCCGCCGCGCCCGCGCCGCCAGCGCCGGCAGGCCGCGCAGCGCGCGCACGCCGTACCAACTCGCCCATTCTCCGGGGATGCAGTGCACCTCGGCGTGCAGCGCCCGCGCCGCCAGCGCGGCGCGCACCTCGTCGGCATGCGTCGGGCGGAAGCGGTACGGCTCACTGGACAGCAGCACCAGATCGACCGCTCGCAGCCACGGTGCGTCCCAGTCGAACTCTGGGTAGCGCGAGCGTCCGCGATGTTGCAGGCCGTCGCCGCCTTGCACAGCGGGCAGGGTGTGCCAGCCGACTGCGGCCAGGCTGCGGCTGATGTAGGTGTCGCGCGCCACCGTCATCCACGGCGCGCGCCAGATCAGGTAGAGCACGTGGCGCGGTGACGCCTGCAGCGCCTGCAGCGTCTGCAGCATGGCGTGCATGCGCTGCGCCAGCGCCTGCGCGCGCGCGGCCACACCGGGCACGCCGCCGAATACTTCGCCGAGCAGCCGCAGTAACGGCACGTTGTCCGCCGGCGACTGCGGGTGGGTGACGACGATGTGCGGGACGAAACCGCGTAGCGCGTCCACGGTTTCGCGGGTGTTTTCGTCGATGTTCACCAGCACGTGCGTCGGTCGCAGCGCCCGCAGGGCGTGCAGATCGACATCCTTGGTGCCGCCGACTTTGGCCACGCCGCGCACGGCGCTGCGCGGATGCACGCAAAACCCGGTGCGGGCCACGATCTGTGGCCCCAGACCGAGGGCGAACAGGGTTTCGGTCAGACTGGGAACCAGGCTGGCGATGCGGGCCTGGCTGCCGGCGGCGGCAAAACGCTGGCCGAGGGCGTCGGTGGCTGGCATGCGAGGTTCAGGCTGTCTGCGCGGCGCCGGCGGCGTCGGCGCGGGCGATCTGTCCCAGGCTCTCGACCACCAGGCGCTGCGGCGCGATGCGCCAGCCGAGCTGCCGTTCGATGGCGAGCACCGCGCGCATGGCCAGCAGCGAATGCCCGCCGAGGTCGAAAAAATTGTCGGTGCGCAGCACCTGCGGCACGCCCAGCAGCTCGCTCCAGATGGCGGCGATGCGCTGCTCCGCGGCGGTCTGCGGCAGCAAGGCGGCAGACGGGGCGGGGGCCTCTGCGGAGGCCGGCGCGGGCAGCGCGGCGCGGTCGAGTTTGCCGTTGGGTAGCCGCGGCAGCGCGGCCAGCGGCACGATGTGCTGCGGCACCATGTAGTGCGGCAGCCGCTGGCGCAAGGCCTGGCGGAGCGTGGCGGCGTCGGGTGCGGGCGCGCCGGCGGCGGGCACGACGTAGGCCACCAGCCGGGTGTCACCGGCGTCCAGGGTCTGCGTGCCCAGCGCGCAGTCGCCGACGCCGGGTTGCGCACGCAGCGCGGCGTCGATTTCCGCCGGCTCGATGCGGTAGCCGCGCAGCTTGAGCTGGTGGTCGAGCCGCCCGAGGTGTTCGAGCTGGCCGTCGCTGCGCCAGCGGCCGAGGTCGCCGGTTTTGTACAGCCGCGTGCCGGCGCCGAAGCCGTCGGCGACGAAGCGTTCGGCGCTGAGCTGGGGCCGGTCGAAATACCCCAGCGCGACACCGGCGCCGCCGATGTGGATTTCGCCGGGAAAACCGATCGGGCAGGGCTGACCGTGGGGGTCGAGCACGTGGATCTGCGTGTTGGCGATGGGCCGGCCGATGGCGATGGGCTGCTGCGGCTGCACCTGCCAGCAGCTCGACCACACCGTGGTTTCGGTCGGGCCGTACAGATTCCACACCGCGGCGCACGCCGCCAGCAGCCGCGGCGCCAGATCGGCAGGCAGGGCCTCGCCGCCGATCCAGGCGCGCAACCCCGGCGAGCCGCTCCAGCCGCTGTCGAGCAGCGCACGCCAGGTGGACGGCGTGGCCTGCAGCACCGTGGCGCCGCTGCCTTGCAGCAGCGCGCGTAGCGCGGCGGGGTCGCGCGCCTGCGCGGCGTCGGCGAGGACGACGCGCGCGCCGACGTACAGCGGCAGCAGCAATTCGGCCACGGCGATGTCGAACGACAGCGTGGTCACCGCCAGCAGCACGTCGCCGGCGGCCAGTCCCGGCGCGCGCGCCATGCCGTGCAGCAGATTGGCCACGGCGCGGTGCGGCACGAGCACCCCCTTGGGCCGCCCGGTCGAGCCAGAGGTGTAGATGAGGTAGGCGGGATCGTCGGCGCGGGGGTCGCGCTGCGGGTCCGCAGGCAAGGGTGTGGTGCGTTGCCGGTCGGCGAGTTCGGCGCCGTCGAGGGCGAACTGCGGCACGCCGGCTGCGGCCAGCAGCGGCAGCAGCGCGGTTTCGGTGAGGATGGCGCGCAGCCGGGCGTCGCCGGCCATGTCGAGCAGCCGCAGCGGCGGAAACGCCGGGTCCAGCGGCACGTAGGCGGCGCCGGCGTGCAGCACACCGAGCAGCGCGGCGGGCAGGTCGGTGTGGCGCTGCAGGCACAGGCCGACGCGGTCGCCGCGACCGATGCCGTGCTGCCGCAGCAACTCGGCGATGCCCAGCGCGCGGGCGTGCAGCGCGGCATACGTGAGGGCGTGGCCGCGGCTGTCGCTGACGGCTAGGCGTTCGCCGCGGTCTGCGGCGCCGGTGGACAGGAGCTGCGGCAGGGGGCGGTGCAGCGGCGCGGCGGCGTCTTGCGTGGCGTTCCATCGGGCGAGCAGCGCGCGCTGCGTCGGGGTGCACAGGGGGTGGGCGTACAGCGGCAGATCGGGTTGCGCCAGCAGACTGCTGCACAGCTGCACATAGCTGTCGAGCAGGTGTCGTGCGGTTTCGGCGCGGAACAGGTCGGTGGCGTATTCGAGGTGCAGGCGCTGGCTGAATTCGGTGTCGATGTGCAGCGACAGGTCGAACTGCGCGGCGACGCGCTCGAAATCGAACGCCGCGTAGCTGAACGGCACGGCGGCGCGCACCCCCAGCGGGGCGTTGAGCACGTTGAACAGTACGCGCACCAGCCCCGGCGGCACGTCGGTGCGACGCGCCTGCAGGCGTTCGACGACTTCGTCGAACGGCGCATCCTGGTGCGCGTAGGCCTGCAGCGCGGTGTCGCGCACCTGCATGGCGAACTGGCGGAAGGTTTGTTCCAGGGCGACGTGGTTGCGCATCACCAGGGTGTTGACCAGGGTGCCGACCAGCGGTTCGGTGGCGGCGTGCTGGCGGTTGGCGATGGGTGTGCCCACGGCGATGTCACTGCTGCGGCATAACCGCGCCAGCAGCACGTCAAACGCCGCCAGCAGCAGCATGAACGGGGTCAGGCCATGCGTGGTCGCGGCGTCGCGCAGCGCCTGCTGCAACGCCGCCGGCAGTGGGGCGACCAGGGTATGGCCGCGCCCGCTGGGTGCTGCGGTGCGGGGAAAATCGACCGGCAGCGGCAGTTCGCCCAGGTCGTGCAGCCGCTGCGTCCAGTACGACAGATGCGGCTCGCGCGCCGCGCTGGCCGCGGCGCTGCGCTGCCAGGCGGCGTAATCGGCGTAGTGCAGCGGCAGCGGCGGCAGGCGTGCCGCGGCCTGCCCGGCGTCGCCGTGCAGCAGGCCGGCGTAGAGTTCGAGCGCGTCGCGCGACAGCACGGCCAGCGCCCAGTTGTCGGCGATGGTGTGGTGCAGCACCCAGAGCAGCACATGGTCGTCTGCGGCCAGCTGCATCAGGCAGACGCGGTACAGCGGCGCGGTGCGCAGATCGAACGGCTGCGCCGTCAGCGCGGTGGCGGTGTGGCGTGCGGCGGCTTCGCGCGCTGCCGGATCGAGCGCGCGCAGGTCCACGCGCTGCAACGGCGACGGCAGCGTCGGCAGAATGACCTGTACCGGCTCGCCATCCTGCAGCGCGAATTGGGTGCGCAGCGCTTCGTGGCGGGCGATGAGCAGCGTCAGCGCCTGCTCCAGCCGCGCGGCGTCGAGTGGGCCGCGCAGCCGCAGCGGGGCGGTGACGTTGTACGCCACCGTTTGCGGATGGAACTGCTGGATCAGCCACATGCGCCGTTGCGACAGCGACACCGGCAGCGCCGCGTCGCGCGGCTGCGGCGGAATGGGCAGGTCGGTCGTGGCCGCGGCTTGCAGGCGGTCGAGGTGTTGCGCCAGATCGCGCAGCCGCAGGTGGTGGAACAGGTCGGCCAGCGGCACGCTGCGCCCCAGCCGTGCCTGCAGCCGCGAGCGCACCTGGGTGAGGGTCAGCGAATGCCCGCCGAGGTCGAAAAAATGGTCGTCGCTGCCGAAGTCGGTGGTGTGCAGCACCTCGCTCCAGATGGCCCACAGCAGCCGTTCGGTCGGGGTGTCCGGCTCGCGGCGCGGGGTGATGGCGGCATCGCTCAGCCGCTGCGGCGCGGGCAGCGCGCGTCGGTCGATTTTGCCGCTGGCGGTCAGCGGCAGCGCCGGCAGCGCCAGCCAGGCCGACGGAACCATGTAGTGCGGCAGGCTGGCCTGCAGCATCTGCCGCAGCGTCTGCAGCGGGGTGTCGGCCGCGGCGGCGTGCAGCACGACGTATGCCGCCAGCTCCGGCTCCCCGCCGCCCGGCCTGGCGGCGGGGAGCCAGGGGACGACCACCGCCTGCGCCACGGCGGGGTGGCGCAGCAGATGGCGCTCGATCTCGCCGGGTTCGATGCGAAAGCCGCGCAGCTTGATCTGATCGTCGTTGCGCCCGGCGATGTACAGCAGCCCTTGCGCCGACCAGTACCCGAGGTCGCCGCTGCGCAGCAGCCGCTGCCCCGGCTGGCCCGCGGGCTGGACGAACCGCCCGGCGGTCAGCTCGGGCGCGCCGAGATAGCCGCGCGCCAGGCCGGTGCCGGCGATGCACACCTCGCCGACGACGTCGAATGGCAGCAGCCGCAGCCGGTCGTCGCGTACGTCGATGCGCAGATTGTCCACCGGTCGGCCGACGGGCAACACGGCGCTGTCAGGCAGGTGGGCGCAATCGATGACCGACGCGCTGCTGTCCTCGGTGGCTTCGCTCGGCCCGTAGAAGTTCATCAGCCGGGCCTGCGGCAGCACGGCATGGAAGCGCGCGGCGAGCGCGGCGTCCAGCGGTTCGCCGCCGAACTGGATGACGCGCAGGCTGGTGCAGGCGGGCAGCGCCGGATCGTCGACCAGCGCGCGCGCCGTCGACGGGGCGAGGGTGAGATGGGTGATGCCGTCGCGGATCACGGTCTGCAGCAGGGCCGGCAGATCGCGTTGCAGCCCCGGCGGCGCCAGATGCACCGCCGCACCGCACAGCAGCGGCAGGAAAAACTCCGACACCGAGGCGTCGAAACTCAGCGACGATTTTTGCAGCAGGCGGTCGTTCGCGCCGAAGTCCACCGCGCGCAGATTCCACAGTTTGTGGTTGACCACGGCGCGGTGCGTGAGCATCACCCCCTTGGGCTGGCCGGTCGAGCCGGAGGTGAAAATCACCAGCGCGACGTCGTCGGCGGTGGTTTCGCTTGGCGGCGTGGCGCAGCCTCCGGGGGCGTCGAGCGGGGCGTCGAGCACGTGCAGCGGGTGCGGGGCGGCGGCGTGGGCCTGCGCCTGCAGCTCGGGCTGGGTGAGCACGACGCGCGCGGCGGTCTGCTGCAGGATGTCGCGCAGACGCGCGGGCGGCAGGTCGGCGTCGAGCGGCACGTAGGCACCGCCGGCCTTGAGCACGCCGAGCAGGGCGACGACGAGCGGCAGGCGGCGCTCCATCCACACCGGCACGTAGACGCCGCGGCGCACGCCGTGGGTGCGCAGCGTGTGCGCGAGCTGGTTGGCGGCCTGGTCGAGCGCGGCGTAACTCAGCCACTGCGCGCCGCAGCGCACCGCACAGGCCTGCGGCGTGCGCTGCGCCTGCGCGCTGACCAGCGCGTGCAGGGTGTGCGGCGGCCGCGGCTGGGGCAGCGGCTGCAGCGCCAGCAGCGCGGCGCGTTCGCGCGGGCCGAGCAGGTCGATGTCGTCGAGCGCGGCGTCTGCGTGGGAGGGGAGGAGTCGCAGCAGTTGATCCAGGCGCTCGCTGAGGAAAAGCGTGTGGCACAGCGCGGCGCCGGCGCGCGGGTCGAGCACCAGATCGACCGGCAGGTCGGCGCTGTCGCCGTAATCGCGCACATACGCGGCGATGGCGGCAAACCCGGGATGGCCGCTGAACGGCGCGAAACGCAACCGCGCCTGCCCGAGCGTGGCCTGCGGATCGAACGGCTCGAACGACACCAGCAGGTCGAAGTGCATGCCGGCAACCCCCTGCCGCGGCGGCGCCTGCGCCAGCGCGCGGTCCAGCGGGTATTGCTGGTGGCGCAGCGCCTGCCGCGTGTCTTCGGCCAGGGCCTGCAGCAGCGCCGTCCACGAGGTCTGCGCCGCTACGCGCAGTCGCAGCGGCAGGGTGTTGGCAAACACGCCGACGGTGAGTTTGTCGATGGCGTCTTTGCGGTTGTGCACCGGCATGCCGACGACGACTTCGGCCTGGCCGCTGATTTTGGCGCAGTACACGGCAAGCAGACCGAGCAGCGCCTGTGCCGCCGACACACCGTGTGCCGCGGCGTGCCGTTGCAGCGCCTGCCAGTGCGCGGCGGGGGCGGCCCAGCGATGGTGCAGCGGCGCAGGGGGCGCCAGCGTGGCGGCCGCAGGCGCGCCGCCGCCGTCGCTGCCGGCCAGACGCTGCTGCCAGAACAGCGCGTCGCGGGCGTAGCGGGGCGACTGCAAATAGGCCTGCTCACGGGCGACAAAGCGGGCGTAGGACGGGCCGGGTGACGCCGGCGCGTGCTCGCCGCGGCTCAGGGCGCCGTAGCGCTGCAGGATGCGCTGGCCGACGCGCATCACGGCGTAGCCATCGACCAGCAGGTGGTTGAAGCCGAGCAGCCAGACGTACTGGTCGGCAGCGGTGCGCCACAGCGCCATGTGCCACAGCGCCGCGCCGTGCGCATCGATGCCGCGCGACTGCAGCGCGGCGATGTCGTCGGCAGCGCGCTGCGCCGCCTGCGCGGCATCGCCGCGGGCGGCATAGGCGTCGGTGAAGGGCAACTGCCAGTGCACCTCCGGCTGGATCTGCCATTGCGGCGTGTCGCCTGCGGTGTGCAGCCGCGCGCGCAGCATCGGTTCGGCGGCGATGACGTCGCGCGTGGCCTGGTCGAGCAGCCGGGGGTCGATGGCGCCGTCGATCGACACGCTCACGCCGATGGTGTAGATCGCGCTGCCGAGCAGCTCCTGGCGCAGCAAAATGTCCCGCTGCGTCTGGCTCAGGGCACACGGCATGGCGGCGGCTGCCGTGGGCGGCGGGGTGTCAGGGGTGAGGCAGGCGGACATGGAGCACATCACGCGGGTGCTGGCGGTTGAGCGTCATTTTCATCGCTGGGAGTTGCCAGCCAAGGGGTTTGGCCGCCGCGCACCATATCACTCGGCTTTTGTGTGAACTATTCCACTTTTGCGGGGGCTCGCCGCCTTGGTCTCAGGGGCGCCGGCCGCTACGATCGGTGTCCCGCGCTGCAAAGCAATGCGGAATGCGCCGCACTCCCACAGAATGAAAGAACCGCCGTTTTCCGCGCCGCCCGACGCTGCTGCGCAGCTCGGTCGGCTGGGCCTGTTCACGCACAGCGCACAGGAGGCGGCTTTTTTGCGTGCCGAATGGGAGGTGATCGGCGCGCGTGTGCGGCAGATCGGTTTGTACGGCGGGCTGGCGTTTCTGGCAGCGACGTTCACAGATCTGGCCGTGCTCGGGCCCAGCCCGGTGTACTGGAGTTTTCTGGCGGTGCGCTTCGTCGTCCTTGGCTGGGGGCTGTGGCTGGCGCGCGCTGCGCGGCAGCCGCTGAAGGACGATGGGCGGCGGGTGGCCAACGCGCTGCTGGGCTTCATCAGCAGCATCATGCTGATTTTTCTGCTCGTCGTGCTGGCTTACGGCGGCAGCGCGGAATACCACTCGATCACCGCGCTGGCGCTGATTTTCGCCTGCTACGCCTATGTGCCGGTGTTGCGCCGCGAGGCGATGGCCGTCGGCCCGGTGTTCACGCTGCTGTTTGCCGTGGTGGTGGCCACGTCGCTGCGGGTGGATGCCAAATTCGTCAATATCGCCGTGGTGCTGTTCGGCTTTGCCAATCTCGCCGGGTGGCAGATCGCGGTGTCGCTCAACCGCGGCATGCGGCTGGCATGGCTGGACCGCCTGCGGCTGCAGCAGGAGGCGCAGGCGGCGCAGCAGGCGCGCGCCGCCGCCGAGCAAAGCGAGCAGAACCTCGAACGGCTGTTCGACGCCGCGCCGATGCCGCTGGTGCTGGTGCGTACCGCCGATGCCCGTGTGCTGCGCTACAACGCGGCGGCCAAGACCTTGTTCGACCCCGCAGACCGCTACAAGGACGCCATTTTCACCACCGATTTTTACGCCCAACCGCAGCAGCGGCAGCAGTTGCTCGCCCGGCTGCAGGCCGAGGGCGCGGTGCGGCAGGTCGAAGTGCAGATGAAAACCGCCGAAGGCCGGCCGCTGGACGTGCTGTTTTCCATGCGCATGGTGCGCTTTGCCGGCGAAGACTGCGTCATCACCGGGATGGTGGAGATCACGGCGCAAAAACGTCTGGAGCAGCAGTTGCGCGCGCTGGCGCACACCGACCCGCTGACCGGGCTGCAAAACCGGCGCGGGTTTTTCCATCTGGTCGATCAGGCCATCGCCCAGTCGCCAGCCGATGGCCCGGGGCCGTGCGTCATCCTGCTCGACCTGGACCACTTCAAACGCATCAACGACCAGTACGGCCATCCCGTCGGCGACGAGGTGTTGGTGGAGTTCGCCCAGGTGGTGCTGGCGCTGTTGCGCGACGGCGATGTGTTCGCCCGCATGGGCGGCGAGGAGTTTTGCATTCTGCTGCCGCATGCGCGCGCGGCGCAGGCGCTGGAAGTGGCCGAACGGGTGCGCGAATTCGTCGCCAGCCATCCGTTCCACACCGCCGCCGGCGTGGTGCGGCTGAGCCTGAGCATTGGCATCGCCGGCTGCGACGCCCGCGCCAGCAGCATCGACGACGTGCTGTCGCAGGCGGACAAGGCGCTGTACCGCGCGAAACAGGGCGGAAGAAACCGCAGCGAGTTGTATTGCGCCTGAAGCGGCCCGAACCCGCAAGCGGGGCGGGGTTATGTTCCAAATAAGAATTATTCGCAATAAGATGCAGCCATCGTTTCGCCGTGGCTGCGCCGTTGCGCAAGCGGTGAAGCGGTTTTTCTTGGAGGGTGCATCGATGGGAATGACCGAACTGGCCGTGAGCCTGATAGCCGTGGTGCTGTTGACCTGGGCGGTGATGGAGGGATCGAAATGACGCTGCAGCCGGACAAGCACACGGTTGTGGCTGGTCAGGGGCTGCCCGGGCGGGCGCCGCTGGTGCTGCATTCGCGCGAGCTGTTCCGCCAGGGCGCGGTGGTGCAAATCCGCCACCAGGGGCAGACGTACCAGTTGCGTCTGACCCGGCAGGACAAGCTGATCCTGACCAAATAAGCCGCCCTGACCGCTATTCGTTTTTGTTGGTTTTTCGCCCGCCAGCAACCGTGCGGAACAGTCCTCCCGCGCGGCAGGCCAGCCTCGCGACATACTCTGTATGCACGATCGACTCGATGACACTGCCGCGTCCGCCGAGCCGCTGATCGCGGGGACGCTGGCGTTGATGACGTTTTATGCCGACAAGCCGAGCGTGGCCGCGATGCAGAAAATCGGCCGCAACCTGCAGACCCTGCAACAGCACCCGGGCATCGGCGCCGAGCTCAGCGTGGTCTGCCGCCGGCTGGCGACGTACTGGCTGACGCTGGGGTGCGAGGTGCAGGCGGTCGACGCCCACACCGCCTGCCGGTTTGCCGCGGCGTCTGCGGCGCTGCAATAAACAGGCGTAGAGGTCAGGCGTCGGTGCCGTGCGGTAGCAGCCGGGCGAGCAGGCCGTCGAGCTCGTCGAGCGAGGAAAAGCCGATGGCGATCTCGCCGGCGAACTGGCCTTTGCGCCGGGACTTGCCGCGGATTTGCACCGGCGCGGCAAACTGCTCGGAGAGCTGTTCTTCCAGCCGCTGCCAGTCGCGGTTTTTGCCGGAGTCGGCGGTCTTGGGGGCGGGCGGGGAGCGTTGCTCCTGCTGCATTTTGGCCACCAGCCGCTCGGCGTCGCGCACACTCAGGCGCCGGGCCTGAATCTGCTGCGCCGCCTGAACCTGCTGTGCCTTGTCCAGAGCGAGCAGGGCCCGGGCGTGCCCCATGTCCAGATCGGCGGCCAGCAGCATGGTTTGCACCGTTTCGCTGAGGTTGAGCAGGCGCAGCAGATTGGTCGTGGCGGTGCGCGAGCGACCGACGGCCTGCCCGGCTTGTTCGTGGGTGTAGCCGAATTCGTCGATCAGCCGGGCGATGCCGCGGGCTTCTTCCAGTGGGTTGAGGTCTTCGCGCTGCAGGTTTTCGATCAACGCCATCGCCAGGGTGGCGCGGTCGTCGGCGTCTTTGACCAGTGCGGGAACCGTGTCCAGCCCGGCCAGCCGGGCGGCGCGGCTGCGGCGCTCGCCGGCGATGATTTCGTAGCGGCCGTCGGGCAGGGCGCGCACCAGGATGGGCTGCATCACCCCTTGTGCCTTGATGCTCTGCGCCAGTTCGTACAGCGCGCCTTCGTCCATCTGGGTGCGTGGCTGGAAGCGACCTGGAACCAGATCGTCCAGCCGCAGCTCGCGCACCGCGGCGGCGTCGGCTTCGGTCCAATCGACCGACGGGCCAAGCAGGGCGTCGAGCCCGCGGCCGAGTCCTTTGGGTTTTTTGTTTGCCATGAGGATGCAGGGCGGTCAAACGGGATCAGGGGTGGGATTGTGCCTGACGCGCTGCAGCAGGGCAGCGAGCAGGGCGCGGCCTTGCGCCCAGTCGCCGAGCGCGGAGTCGGCGTTGACATGACCGCAGCAGCCCAGATCGACGGCGTCGGCGCCCCATGCCGCGGCGAGCTGCCGCGAGGCCGAGGCGCTGGCATATGGATCGTCTGCGCTGTAGGCGACGGTGGCGGCAAACGGCAGCGGCCGGTTCGACAGCGGACGGCGCCAGGGCAGCAGCGGCGCTGGCAGGTCGGGACGCTGCAGATCGGGCGGGGCGACCAACAGGGCACACGCCACGCGATGCACCTGGCGGCTGCTCGCCGCCCAGGCGGCAACCAGGTGGCAGCCCAGGCTGTGCGCTGCCAGCGCCACCGCGCCGGGCTGCGCGAGGACGATGTCTTCGAGGCGGGCGATCCAGTCACCGCGCCGCGGCGTTTGCCAATCGGCCTGCTCGACCAGGGTGTCGGCGTACACCGATTGCCAGCGCCGTTGCCAATGGCCGGGGCCCGAGCCGAGCCAGCCCGGCAGCAGCAGCACGCGAAGCGGCGGTGCGGTCATGCAGCCAGCGGCAGGCGGTCGACCATTTCCTGCGCGAAGTCGACGAAGGCGCGTGCGCCGCGGCTGGCCGGATCGAACACCACCCCGGGCAGGCCGTAGCTCGGCGCTTCGGCCAGGCGGACGTTGCGCGGGATGACGGTGTTGAAGACCTTGTCGCCAAAGTGCGCCTTGATCTGGTCGCTGACCTGCTGCTGCAGGGTGATGCGCGGGTCGAACATCACGCGCAGCAGGCCGATGAGCCGCAGGTCGCGGTTGAGGTTGGCGTGAACCTGTTTGATGGTGTTGACCAGGTCGGACAGGCCTTCGAGCGCGAAGTACTCGCACTGCATCGGCACGATGACGCCGTGCGCGGCGCACAGGCCGTTGAGGGTGAGCAGGCCGAGAGCCGGCGGGCTGTCGATGAGGATGAAATCGTATTCGGCGTCCACGCCGGCGAGGGCGGCTTTGAGCCGGCGTTCGCGTTGCGGCAGATCGACCAGCTCGACTTCGGCGCCGGCGAGTTCGCGGTTGGCGCCGAGCAGATCGTAGCCCGGTTTGGCGCAGCGCTGCCGCGCCTGCTCCAGCGTCGCCTGGCCGATCAGCACCTGGTAGACCGTGGTGGCCAGGGTGTGTTTGTCCACCCCCGACCCCATGGTGGCGTTGCCCTGCGGGTCCATGTCGACGAGCAGCACGCGCTGGCCGATACGCGCCAGTGCGGCGGCGAGGTTGACACTGGTGGTGGTTTTGCCCACCCCACCTTTTTGGTTCGCGATGCAAAAAATCTGCGCCAAGCCGCCTCTCCAGACTACGGATGTTTCACGTGAAACCAGGCCGTGAGCAGCCCGGGAACTTTATTGTGCCGCAGGCACAGCCGGTATCGCCAGCGCGTCGTCTGGCGCCGACGTGCGTTGCACCCACACCAGGCAGCGCTGTGCTGCCAGCCCGGGGACGCGCAACTCCTCGACCCGACAGGCGTAAGCCGGGCCGAGCGCGGCGATTTCCGCAAGGGGCGGACGGCCTTTCATCGCGCACCACTGGCCGCCGGGGGCAAGCACCTGTGCGGTGGCGTGGACGAAGGTGGGCAAATCGCTGAACGCGCGGCTGGTGATGCAGTCGAACCCGGCCGCATCGCACAGCGCCTCGATCCGCGCGTGGTGGACCTGCACATGGTGCAAGCCCAGGCTGCCGCAGGTCTGTTGCAAAAACGCGCATTTTTTCTGCACCGCATCGACCAGGTGGATGTCGACATCGGGCAGGGCGATGGCGAAGACGATGCCCGGCAAGCCGGCGCCAGAGCCGACGTCGAGCAGGCGGCGTGGGTGCTGCCGGGTCAGCGACGGCAGCGCGGCCAGGCAGTCGGCCAGATGCTGCCGGGCGATGCCTTCGACGTCGCGCACGGCGGTGAGGTTGAACACGCGGCCCCAGCGCTGCAGCAGCGCGGTGTAATCGAGCAATTGCTGACGCTGCTGCGGTGTGAACTCCAGGCCGAGGGCGTCGAGCGTCTGCTGCAAAAACGCCGCGAGGTCGAAATCCGCGGCGCGCGGCGACGGCGTGGCCGGGCTCACGCCGCGATGTCCTTCTCGACCTGGAGCGCGCGTTTGAGCACGCCTTTGCGCAAATGCACCAGCAACAACGACACCGCCGCCGGGGTCATGCCGGACAGGCGCGAGGCCAGGCCGAGGGTGGCTGGCCGGGCCTGGTTGAGTTTTTGCTGCACTTCGATCGACAGTCCGGCGACTTCGCGGTAATCGAGGTCGGCGGGCAGCCTGAGGGATTCGTACTGCGCCGCACGCAGCACTTCCTCCTGCTGGCGGTCGATGTAGCCGGCGTATTTGATGTGGATTTCGACTTGTTCGCGCACGGTGCCGTCGAGCGGCTCGGCCGGGGCAAAAGCCGGGTGGGGGAAGCCGGTCAGCGTGTCGTAGCGCAACTCGGGGCGGCGCAGCAGGTCGGCGAGGTTGTATTCGCGTTCGATCGGCTTGCCCAGCAGCGCCTGCGCCTGCTCGGGCGGCAGGGTTTGCGGCGTCACCCAGGTGCTGCGCAGCCGCAGGATTTCCCGCTCGATGGCGTCGCGCTTGCGGCAGAAGGCATCCCAGCGGGCGTCGCTGACGACGCCGAGCTGGCGGCCGATTTCGGTCAGGCGCAGATCGGCGTTGTCTTCGCGCAGGCTCAAGCGGTACTCGGCCCGGCTGGTGAACATGCGGTACGGCTCGCTCACCCCTTTGGTCACCAGGTCGTCGACCAGCACACCCAGATATGCCTGGTCGCGCCGCGGGCACCAGGGGTCGCGGCCCTGCACCTGCAGCGCGGCGTTGATGCCGGCGAGCAGGCCCTGCGCTGCGGCCTCTTCGTAGCCGGTGGTGCCGTTGATCTGGCCGGCGAAAAACAGGCCGTCGATCGCCCGGGTTTCGAGCGAAGTTTTCAGCGCCGTCGGGTCGAAATAGTCGTATTCGATGGCGTAGCCGGGGCGCAGCAGATGCGCCCGTTCCAGCCCGGGGATGGAGTGCACCATGTCGAGCTGCACGTCAAACGGCAGGCTGGTGGAAATGCCGTTGGGATAGAACTCGTTGGTCTGCAGCCCTTCGGGTTCGAGAAAGATTTGATGCGAAGACTTGCCGGCGAAGCGGTGGATCTTGTCCTCGATGCTCGGGCAGTAGCGCGGGCCGACGCCTTCGATCACCCCGGTGAACATCGGGCTGCGGTCCAGTCCGGCGCGGATGATGTCGTGCGTGCGCTCGGTGGTGTGCGTGATCCAGCATGCCACCTGCGTCGGGTGCTGATCCGGTGAGCCGAGAAAGCTGAACACCGGCATGGGGTTGAGGTCGCCAGGCTGCTCGGTCAGGCGGGAAAAATCGATGCTGCGGCCGTCGATGCGCGGCGGGGTGCCGGTTTTCAGCCGGCCCTGCGGCAACGCCAGCGCCTTGAGCCGGGCGGACAGGCGCTGCGCCGGCGGGTCGCCGGCGCGTCCTGCGGCGTAATGCTCCAGGCCGATGTGGATTTTGCCGTCGAGGAATGTGCCGGCGGTAAGCACGACGGTGCGGGTGTGAAAGCGGATGCCGGTTTGCGTCACCACGGCGGTTACCCGCTCACCTGTGCCGGTGGACTCGACCAGCAGGTCGTCGGCGGCCTGCTGAAACAGCCAGAGGTTGGGCTGGTTTTCCAGCCGGGCGCGGATGGCGCGTTTGTACAGCAGGCGGTCGGCCTGCGCGCGCGTGGCACGCACCGCCGGGCCTTTGCTGCTGTTGAGGATGCGGAACTGGATGCCGGCCTCGTCGGTGGCTTCGGCCATCGCACCGCCCAGGGCGTCGATTTCCTTGACCAGATGTCCCTTGCCAATGCCGCCGATCGACGGATTGCACGACATCTGCCCCAGCGTTTCGATATTGTGCGTCAGCAGCAGGGTGGCGCAGCCCATGCGCGCGGACGCGAGCGCGGCCTCGGTTCCCGCATGGCCGCCGCCGATGACGATGACATCAAACTTGCGCGGATAATCCACTTTGCGTCTCCTCTGCCTGCGGATTTTATGCGGGTAAACCCGGGGTGCGCGGTTTGAGGGGTTTTGTTTCACGTGAAACACGGCCCTGCCGCGTGCAGCGCCATCCACGCGATTTGACATGCAATCGATCAACGATCTTCTGACACTCTACCCGGCGCTGGCTTCCGTTCCCGCGCTGGAACTCGAAGCCGAATGGGCCGGCGGCGTCGCCGTGATGCAGGCGCCGCGCGGCACGCAGTTGTTCGCCCCCGGCGCCCAGTGTGGCGGCTTTCCCCTGGTGCTGTCGGGTGAGGCGCGGGTGTTCCGCATGGCGCCATCGGGCCGGCAGCTCGAAATGTACCGCCTGACACCGGGAGAAATCTGCCTGGTGTCTTCCGCCAGCCTGTTTTCCGGCGAGGCGCTGTCGGCCTATGCGCAAATGCACACCGACGGCAGTCTGTGGCTGATCCGGCCGGAGCTGTTCGAACAATGGCTGCAGCGTGCGCCGGCGTTTCGCCGCTTCGTCCTCGGGCAATTCGCCGCGCGCATGGCCGATTTGACCGCGCTGATCGATGCGCTGGCGTTTCACCGCCTCGACCAGCGGCTGGCGCAGGCGCTGCTCGGCCAGGGACCGCGCATCAACGTCACCCACCAGCAACTCGCCGACAGGCTGGGCACGGCGCGGGAAATCGTCACCCGGCTGCTCAAGCGCTTCGAGGCGGCGGGCTGGGTTGCGCTGTCACGCGAAAGAATCGATATTTTGCAGCCCGCGGTGCTGCGGCAGGTCGTCGCCGGCGAGGTGGCGGGGTGAGCGGGCACGCTGCGTGTGACTGCGGTCACTGTGTTGCGGCGCAGACCGGTGTTTAATTTGCGCATTCTTTTTTCGAGGAGTGGCCATGAAATTCAATGTCGGTGGAATCGATCGCATTCTGCGCATCATCGTCGGCATCGTCCTGATCGCGCTGACGCTGATGGGCACCATCGGGGTCTGGGGCTGGATCGGTCTGGTGCCTTTGCTCACCGGGCTGTTCAAATTCTGCCCGCTGTACTCGATCATCGGCATCAGCACCTGCCCGGTCAAACGCTGAGCGCAAGGCAGCCGCCGAGTCGGCCCGCGCCGCCGGATGACCGGCGGCGTTTTTTTTGATTGGGCGGCGCGCCTGCCGCCGTCAGAAAAACGCGTCGTGCGCCGTCTTGACGATCAGCGCGGCGACGACGAGCAAAAACATGCCGCGCACGAAGTGCGTGCCGCGCCGCAGCGCCAGGTGCGTGCCGAGCAGGCTGCCGCTGATGTTGCACAGCGCGATGAGCAGCGCATACGGCCACATCACATGCCCTTTGCCGGCGAACACCAGCAGCGCCGCCAGATTGCAGGCGACGTTGACCACCTTGGCGCTGGCCGAAGCGTGGAGAAAATCGAAGCCGAAGCCGCGGACGAACAGAAAAATCAAAAAATTGCCGGTTCCTGGGCCGAAAAAACCGTCGTAAAACCCGATGAGCAGCCCGCCGCCCAAGGCCAGCGCGCGCTCTGTCCAGCCGCTGCGGTGCGGTGCGTGGTAATGGCCGAGGTCTTTGCGCTTGAGGGTGTAGAGCAGGACGGCCAGCAGGATGAACGGCAGGGCCTGGCGGAAATCGCTCGACTTCACCAGCGTGATGAGCCAGG
>Ga0315298_1001260_pt1 | contig 47313 bp, 55 predicted proteins | sample WHS_1_MG_FD_203077 | JGI IMG/M metagenome (GOLD analysis project Ga0315298, IMG submission 203077) | Extremophilic microbial mat communities from Washburn Hot Springs, YNP, Wyoming, USA - WHS_1_MG | ecosystem: Environmental > Aquatic > Thermal springs > Hot (42-90C) | place: USA: Wyoming...
TGCCAAATTTAACAACGTTATCCAGATATATCTTGCTTTTCTTGTTTTCCAAGAGCGCTAAAAGCTTTCTACTTAGGGCTTTAATGTCTTCATTATTTGCCTTTCTAATAATAACCATTTTACAGGAAATCCTCCATAAACCAACTTGACAGGCGATGTAAGAATGTTTATAAAAAGATTTTGCAGAATTTTCTTGAAAAAAGCAAGTTTATCTGGAAACTATGGACTTTGCCATTTCTAAAAGCGAAAATAAAATAAGAGGCAAAAATGACATGACAACGGCGAAACCAATATGGTTACGAAGGTTGTTATGCCAAAACTTAGCTTAACGATGAAGGAGGGCACTGTTGGTAAATGGTATAAGCGCGAAGGCGAAACCGTCGAAAAGGGCGAACCCATAGTGGAAGTGATTTCAGAAAAAGCCACATACGATTTAGAAGCCCCAGCGTCAGGCATTTTAAGAAAAATTTTCGTTGAAGAAGGCGTTGACGCAGAGGTTAACGCTGTTCTTGCCGTTATAACAGCCCCAAACGAGCCATTTTCAGAAACAGAAATTCTCCAGCCAGTTGAGGAGAAGGAAAAGGAAAAATTGGTTTTGGCTTCGCCAGCCGCTAAACGCTTGGCAAAAGAGTATGGCGTAGACTTATCCCATGTTAAGGGCACTGGTCCAGAGGGAAGGATTGTTGAAGAAGATGTTAGAAGATATGTTGATGAAACGAGCAGGGTTCAGCAGCCAAAAGTGAAGGAAATTATCCCATTGACTGGTTTTAGGAAAACCTCTGCCGAAAGAGTCTCCCTGAGCTTCAGAACAGCGCCTCACAGCGCCATAGTGATGGAGGTGGACGCTTCTAAGGCTAAGGAATTATACGAAAAACTTCATGTTTCCTACACAGCCATCATCGTTGAAGCAGTGGCTGAAGCCTTACGGGAGCATTCCATGTTAAACTCGACTTTGGAAGGAGATAAAATAAAAATTTTTGAAGACATAAATGTAGGCGTGGCTGTTGCCACCAGTCAAGGCTTGGTTGTTCCAGTTATACATAATGCGGATAGAAAATCCCTAAAAGAAATCGACACAATCATTAATGATTTGACAGAAAAAGCCAGGAATGGAAAACTTTCTAAGGAAGAGCTCAGCGGAGGAACCTTCACAATAACAAACCTAGGCATGTACGGCGTAGAATTTTTCACTCCAATAATTAATCCGCCAGAAGCTGCAATCCTCGGCGTTGGGAAGATAAGGGAAAAACCAGTTGTTATTAATGGAAAAATGGAAACAAAACCCTTCATCTTCTTAAGCCTTTCATATGACCATAGAATTATTGACGGCGCCCCAGCAGCCGAATTCTTAGGCAGAATCAAAGAAAGAATTGAAAAAGGCTTAGTTTAGGATTCCTTAACCTTTTCAGCTGTTTCAACAGCTTCCTTTAGGCTTTTGCTGACAAGCTTCAATTTAGTTTCCTTAATCATTGCCACGCCGCGACTGGTAATTATTGAGCCTGCCCAAACAATTACGATGAAGAGGAAGAAGAAAACGCATGCATTAGTGAAAACAGCCATCGCCTTTACAAAATCGCTTACTTCGTTTGGAATTTGGATAAACTGTGGAATTTGGGATTGGTTTAAAAATGTGATGATTGCGAGGACTGCTGGAATTATTATTAGGATTAAGCCTAATGCAAGAAGCACATAGCCAACAATTTTTTCAGCTTTCTTTTCCGGTTTCATACCAGCGAATAGCACGTTATTTTATAAAAGGTTTATTCCAAAACAAACAATTCAGAAAACTATAGAGGGGCTATCACTATTGGTTGATTTTCACTCCAAAAAATGAAAGGTTTTCTTGGAAAATCTTAAGTGCTAAGCCATAAAGAAATGGTTTGAGCCAAAATGAAAGTTGCTATGTATTACAGCCAACGGGATATAAGAATTGAGGATTTGCCTATCCCAAAAATTGGCGAAAACGAAGCCCTTGTTGAAATGAGGGCTTGTGGATTATGCGGTTCTGACATGATGAGTTGGTATTTGGAAGGGCGGGCGCCCCTTGTGCTTGGCCATGAGCCAGCAGGCATAATAGCCAAAAAAGGAAGCAAAGTTAAAGATTTTAATGTTGGCGACAAGGTTTTTGTCCACCACCATGTGGCTTGCCTAAAATGCTATTATTGCCTTCGTGGCGATTACACTTTATGCGAACAATTCCATAATACGCATATAGAACCAGGCGGATTTGCAGAATACTTTCGGGTGCCAGCGCCAAACCTTCAAATTGACACTTTAAAAATTCCAGACAACATATCTTTTGAAGAGGCAACATTCATAGAACCAGTTGGCTGCTGCTTAAGAGCCATAAAAAAATGTGGAGTGCAAGCTGGCGATTCCATTGCGGTAATAGGCTCTGGAAACATTGGAATAATCCACATAGCCCTATCAAAAATTTTTGGAGCAACGAAAGTAATTGCCAGCGACATAATCGATTATAGGCTTAATATGGCCAAAAAGTTTGGAGCAGACGTCGCTGTTAACCCTAAAAAAGAAGATTTAAGCGAAATAGTTAAGGCTGAAACTGATGGGCGCGGCGTAGATGTAGCCTTCGTTACAGCCCCAAGTTTAGAAGCCTATAAGACTGGTTTAAGCGTTTGCCGCAAAGGCGGAAAACTCTGCGTCTTCGCCCCAACCCATCCCAAAGAAAGGCTTCAGATAAGTCCAAAGGACTTGTTTTTTTCAGAAATCCAAATAATCCCATCCTATTCAACTTCCCATCTGGAAACACGCTTAGCTCTGGAACTAATAAAGTCTGGAAGGCTAAAATTGAAGGAGTTAATAACTCATCGTTTTAGGCTTGAAGAGGCTGCTGAAGCCTTTAAAACAGCCTTAGAAAATAAGGAAAGCCTAAAAGTCATAATCCTTAACTAAAAATCTGCAAATTTTCTTGTGTTTGTTTTGGCTTTTTAATGTTTGGGATATGGTTTAAGGTTTAGTTAGAATTATGATGAGTTTTTAGGATTTGCTGTATGAAATTGGTTTGCATAAGTCTTTTAGAGTATGCTTTCGTAATAAACGTGATAATCTTGAGGTGAAAACGCATTGAAAACTAAACTTTCATTAATCGCCACAATAGCCATTATTTCAACAATGCTTGGAATTTACAATATCCGCCTCTCAAACGCAATTGAACCTACCGTGGACGCCAATCCAAGGATCATTTATTGGCCTGCACCTGAGATATGGCAAACGGCAGATGGGCATATAGTGTTTAATTCTGGAGGCATTTATGCAAATAGTCTCTCATGGTCTTCTTCTGGAGAACTGCTGTTGATAGCTGCTTCTGATCGTTTTGTAGTGATGAACGCAAGCACTATGTCGCCAATTCACGAGTTTGCAAATCCGATGGGATATGTCAGCCAAAGCGCGTTTAGTAGTTTTGTTATTTCACCCGACGGCTCAAAAATATTCTATGTTAACACCACGGGCACGGCTCCTTCTTCCACGATATATTCAATGAATTTGGATGGTTCTAATCCAACCTTTATAACCTACGTTAATAGCTGTTCCACCAGCGTTCCCACATTCTTTGACCTGTCAAATGATGGCGCATTTTTGATTTACACGGAATTCGATTATTCCTCATATCCCTATAGTTATCTCAGTCGCATCTGGAAAATCAACCTAAACACAAACGAGAAATCATTAGTTCTGGAGCTTGAGGGACAAGACAACCAAATTTTAAGCGTTAGGTTTTCTCCTTCAAATGACAAAATAGCCTTCACGACATACAACGGCGTTTGGACCGTTAACCCTGATGGAACCGAAATAACCATGGTTACTGACGTGCCAGAAGGTGGCATTGCAACATACTTAGATTGGGTGCCCAACGGAACAATGCTAACATACACGGAAGTTAATTACACAGAGAGAGGACAGTTTGGTCCCTCTATAGGTTATTGGAGTAACAGTACCGTCACAGCCGTAAACGTTGATGGAAGCAATAAGCACACAATTTATCAAGGAGTTTATTGTTGGACGTGGTCGCCTCTTGACGCCTCAATAGCTGCCTTTATCGAACCAACGCACAACGTTCCATACCTTATAAACTTGAATCTTCCAATAACGCCTAACCCGGACAGTGACGGAGACGGCTTAACTGATAGTGAAGAAATTTTCTCGGGATTCCTTAATCCGTTAGACCCTACAGACATCTACAAGGACTATGATAATGATGGCTTAACCAATCTAGAAGAATACAAGTTTAATTTAGAAAGATCTGGTTCTTCAGCTTGCCCGTTGTATCCGCTGAATCCTGATAGCGATGGAGACGGGCTTAGCGACGGCGTTGAAATTAAAGTCTTTAGAACAGATCCCGCAAAGACAGATACTGATGGTGATGGCATAAGCGATGGTCTTGAAGCTGCAGCAACAGGCCTAAACGCGTTCATTTCTGTTCTTCCAGAAGGCTGGATTCGCATGCAACTTCAATGGTCAAACAAAACAATGTATATTTCAACAAACTCTTCTGTGCTTGGCGTAGTGTTCAACTCTACAAGTATGGCTTTAAGCATTTCTGTAGGCGGCCAAGACGGCACAACAGGCATAGCCAACATAACCATACCAATAGAAATGGTAAGCTCGCTTTCAGCCGTCCAAGTCACATTAGACAATCAGCCCATAGACTTCCAAATAACGCAGGTAGGCAGCAACGCCCAAATCTACGTACAATATCACCACAGCTTCCATGAATTAACGGCGCATTTGCAAGGCGGCGGTGTCGGCGTCGGCGTTGGCGGCGTAGATTTAACAGGCATATTGGGCTACTGGTGGCTGATACTATCTGTTGCCATCGTTGCGGTGGCATCCATAATCGCCTTAATCATAGTCAAACGCGGATAACGGGAGGGACCTAGATGCGGAAAGTCGTTACACTTGGAGTGCTTGTAATGCTGCCGCTTTTTCTTTTTGTAGCCTCTGCTTATGCCGAAGTGCAGGTTGGCGTTAAAGCGGGCGACTGGATAAAATGTGAATGTGTATCCAGCGGCACTTTGCCAGATGACGCGCCTCAATGGGTTAAAGTGGAATGCCTATCCGTCACGGGAACAACAGCAACATTAAGTGTAAAAACTCACTTCAGCAGCGGAGCAGAACAAACCGAGATTATGACGTGGGATGTTGCCAGCGGCACTGGAAACCTTACTTTTCAAGCGCTTATACCAGCAAACTCGAAGGCCGGAGACACCATTCAAGTGCTTGAGGGAGGCAGTGTGACTATTGCTGGTGAAAAGACCGGAACCTATGCTGGAGCAAGCAGAACGGTTGCCTACGCAAGTTTAACGCAAGGCGATATGCAGTTCAGCTATTGCTGGGATAAAGAGACAGGAGTTCTCGTTGAAATAACTTTAATCCAAGGTTCCACATCTACAACTTACAAAGCGACTAGCACAAACATTTGGCAGACATCATCGTCAAACCCGTTAACGCTGCCAAGCCTATCAATAGAAATGCTCTCCATAAGCATATCAACGGCACTGGCAATAGCCATAGTGGCAACAGCAGTAATCTTCGCAAGGCACAAAAGAAACTAAAACCCTAAATCCTATTTCCCTTTTTTAACATTCACGCGTATTAGTCATCGTTAAAAAGAACATGCGAAAAGACTTATTCCAAATTCACAAGTATTATTTTGTCTTTTGTGGTCCATACTGTTTGGTCAAATGGAAGGTTTGAAGGATTGGATAGAGAAGTGTTTTCTTGGAAGTTGCTGTTTGCCGCATTGATTCTCGTAGTTGTTGGTGTGTTTTTAATGTTTCAGAGTTCAAGCATGCTTTTTGAAATGAACCCTCTATCAATTGTTTTTATGATTTTGGCTGTGCTTTTCATATTTTCTGGAATAATCCTAATTTTTATGGGTTTGGCGGCTATGGCTTCTGTTTAAAAAGAGGAAAATTCCATATAGTTTAGCCTACAATCTTAAAGCAAGTGATAAAAAATGAAAGCTGCAATGCTTTATGGCATAAAAGACTTGAGAATTGAAGAAATATCAAAACCAGAAGTAAAGGCTGGCGAAGTTCTTGTTAAAGTTAAGGCAGCCACAACCTGTGGCACAGACTTGAAAATTTTCCAGAGAGGCTACGTTGAAAAAGTGATAAAGCTTCCAACGGTTTTTGGGCATGAATGGGCTGGAGAAGTTGTTGAGGTTGGCGAAGGCTTAGAATGGCCACGTAAGGGTATGCGTGTTCGTGCTGGCAATAGTGCTCCATGCTTGCGCTGTGCCATGTGTCAGAAGGGTAAGTATAATCTTTGCGAGAATATGATTTGGCTTTGGGGCGCTTATGCAGAATACATTAAGGTTCCAGCCCGCATGGTTTTGGTGAATATGCAGGAAATTCCGTCGCATGTTTCTTATGAAGAGGCAGCCATAACTGAACCATTAGCTTGCGTTTTGCACGGTGTGGAAGAGGCAGAAGTGAAACTGGGTGATACGGTAGCCATAATTGGCGCTGGACCCATAGGATTACTCCACCTATTAACCGTGAAAAAGTTGGGTGTTGAAAAGGTGATTATTATAGACCTTGTGGATGAGAGGCTCAGTTTTGCTGAAAAGCTCGGCGCAGATGAGATAATTAATGCTGGAGAGGTGGATGTTGCAGAAAAAGTTAGGCAGATAACGGGCGGTTATGGCGCAGATGTTGTTATTGAAGCCATAGGTTTGCCAACCACATGGGAGCAAGCCCTAACGCTTGTGAGGAAAGGCGGAACAGTGCTTGAATTTGGAGGATGCCCACCCAAAACGGAAATAAGGGTCAACACGGAACTTCTCCATTACGGCGAAGTAAAAGTTATGGGCGCTTTTCACGCAACGCCTTTGCATTTTAGAAAAGCCCTAAACTACATAGCCTCAAAAACGATAAACGTTAAACCACTAATAACGCGGAAAATGCGGCTTGAAGAAATAAAAGAAGCCTTCCAAATACTCTCCACATCAAAGAGCGAGATAAAAATTGCCATAAACCCATAAAATTAGGAGATAGGATTGACCTTATGGCTGAAGTTGACGGTTACATTTTGAGGATAGCCACAAAGGAGTGGGTTGACCAAGTTTTTGAAATGGCAATTTACTACACTGGTTTCCATAGAAAATGGAAGGTTGGGCAAATAATAGTCTTCGTTCATAAGATAGCTTTAGGCGACGCCTTCGTGGGTTATGGTGAAATTGGAAACGTTTACAGTTTGGATGAACTTTCCGAAGAGGAAAGGCGTGAATGTGAAAGGTGGGGATGGAAAGAAGCCATAGAATTCAAATACGTAATACGCTTCGAAAAGCCCTTACCAATAAAAGAAACATTTCTTAAAGGCTTAAAAATTCGCGGCAGAACCCTCCATGGTTTTCCACTTAGCAGGGAAAAATTAAATTCCATTATAAGTGATGCTGAAAGGCTTCAGCCTAAAAAATCTTAAAGGTTTTCAACCACAACGCTTAAGTGTTAAAGGCAATGTTATTTTGTTGTCAAAAATGTAGGTGTTGAAAAGTTTGGCAGTTGAAGGTTTTTCGGGAAGTAGACAACCAGTAGACGTGAAAGTAAGCGAATTAACCCCCCAATCTAGAGCCGTAAACGTAACAGCAAAAGTTGTTTCAAAAAGCGAAATTAGAAACATAGCCACAGGAAGAGACGGCGCTCCACACCGTGTGTGCGACGCTTTAGTCGGCGACGACACAGGCTGCGTTTACCTAACCCTATGGGACGACAACATCGACAAAATAAACGAAGGCGACACAATAAAAGTTGGAAACGGCTACATAACCCTGTTTAGGGGTAACATGCGCTTAAACGTTGGCAGATACGGCAGCTTAGAAGTGGCAAAAGAAGCGTTAGCAGGCGAAGTGAACACTGAGAACAATTTGTCAAGCAAAGTTTACGAGCAGGAAAGAAGACCATTCAGAGGACGTGGCAGAAGGGACTTCGGCGGCGGAAGGGAAAGAAGGGGCGGCTACAGACAAAGAAGATATTAGACGCTCTTAACTAAACAGTTTCCATTCACTTTCTTCCTTTCAACTTTGTTTTAGCCTTAACTTTGAATAACGTTTTCTGCGTCCTTTACATATGCTAAAAAGCTGTAGCCCTTCTTTTCCTCATGCTTCATTCCAATTTTGGCATACAAGCTTTTGATTATGGCTTTTTCAATAACAGTAGCCCCTAAACCAAAAATTTTACGTAAACCATCTGCAAATTCTTCAATTTTGTCTGGGACTTCGTCTTTTTTGACGCCATACAAATTTTGAAGGTGGAAGTATACTGCTTCTCTTCCGCTTTCTCCAAGCGTCAACAAACCCTCATCCACAGCCTCAAGCAAAACCCGTTTAAAAGTTTCTTTTTTGCTCAAGGCTTTCTCCCTCAAAGTTCTTTTGTGTGAATGTAGGAGGCTAATAGGAAAAAGATGTAACTGAAATGGTAAAAGAGTTCCAGTAAGTGTCCATTATAATATGTTTCTTGCAAGGTTGTGTAGCTGAAGAGGATATCCCCGCAAACATTTGAAAGAATTCCTAAGTTGATGAGAAGCCAAGATTTCCCCAGTTTTCCATTCATGAAAATTAACAAACCGAGAAAAGAGATGGAAAGCAAAGCAACATCAAGCAGAGGATAGGCAAAATCCACCGCTAAAGTTAACATATCCTCTTCTGAACCGATGACGGGATTAATCAGCATAAAAGATGTTGCCAAAGCCAAAATAATTGCAACTCCCATGGCGATGGCTAACATTTTCTTTGACAAGGCTGAACCAAAAATTCTAACATAAAAGTATAATGCAAAAAAGAATGGAATATACCCCGCAATCCAAAAATCGTCGGCAACGGAGGGGTATGGCACTTCCACATTCCATATAAGCGTGTAACCCATCCAAACAGATTCACCAACAAACCAAAAGAACAACCCAACCGTAAAGAGAAGCCATATTATTGAAAAGCGTTCTTCATGTTTACGCCAATACTTCTGTAAGGAAATTCCAGACACTATCACGGCTGCGCCAGCAATCAAAGGAGGGAAAGCATTAGAGAAAAGCGACATAAATTCTGGGTAATACTTTGAAAAGCGTAAATCAGCGCCAAGCCGACCATCAGAGCTAAAGCAAGCTTATAAATGGTTAACATTGCCGCTGCCGTTCCTCATTTAATATGAAAGAGAGCCTTTCTTTTGCGACTATTTTAATCTTAGGAATAAAAAATACATATTAAGCCTAACTAACCCTAAAGCCCTTGAAGTTTTCCTCTAAAACATACCGCAACATTTTAAAACTCGAAAATTCACAGACACAACCATTCACATTAAAAGGAGATAAATAAAATGTCCAAGCCAAAAAAGGAAGAAAGAAAACCAACAGTTGAAGAGTTGTTGGCGAAAGCCAAAAAACCATCACAGTTGGCGCCTCCAATGCACAGGTTTTATGAAGGAAAAGTTCAAGTTATGCCGAAATGCGCCATAACAAGCCCAGATGACTTTGCAATATGGTATACGCCTGGCGTTGCCGCTCCATGCAAAGAAATTCAGGCAAATCCGGAAAAATCCTTTGAACTTACAAATCGCTGGAATTATGTTGCTGTTGTTTCTGATGGAACCCGTGTCTTGGGTTTAGGCGATATAGGACCAGAAGCAGCCATGCCAGTCATGGAAGGAAAAGCATTACTATTCAAATACTTAGGCGGGGTTGACGCTTTTCCCATATGCCTAAAAACCAAAGACCCAGAAGAAATAATCCGAGCATGCGAACTCATCGAACCATCTTTCGGCGGCATAAACCTAGAAGACATTGAAAAGCCAAAATGCTTCCACGTTCTGGAAAAAACAAGAGAACGTTTACAGATTCCAGTTTGGCACGATGACCAGCAAGGCACAGCCACAGTAATATTGGCTGGATTAATAAACGCCTTCAAAATAGTCGGCAAAAAACCAAAAGAAAGCATCATAACCCTTATCGGCGCAGGCTCAGCCAACATAAGAACAGCATACGTCCTAATAAGGTGGGGAATTAAGCCCGGCAATATATTAATGGTGGACACTAAAGGCATAATCCATGCTGGAAGAAAGGACATAACAAAAGAGGAAGACCCATGGAAATACGATTTAGCCCAAAAAACAAATGCTGAAGGCAGAACAGGCGACATAGCAGAAGCCTTCAAAGGCGTGGACGCCGTGGTTGCAGCATCAAAACCTGGACCAGACACAATAAAGAAGGATTGGATACGCACAATGGCTGACAACTCCATAATTTTCGCTTGTGCAAACCCAATACCAGAAATTTGGCCATGGGAAGCCAAAGAGGCAGGAGCCCGCATTGTGGCAACTGGAAGAAGCGACTTTCCAAACCAAGTTAACAACAGCCTAGGCTTTCCAGCAATATTCAGAGGAGTCTTAGATGTGAAGGCAAAAACAGTTACAGACGACATGTGCATTGCAGCAGCACAAGAACTTGCAAAATTCGCAGAGGAAAGGGGAATGCATGAAAATGACATCCTCCCAAGAATGGAGGAATGGGAAGTTTACCCAAGAGAAGCTGTTGCATGCGCACTGAAATCCATAGAACAGGGAGTGGCAAGAGTTAAACCCAGCAGAAAGGAACTTTATGAAAGGGCTGTTGCAATAATCCAAAACGCAAGAAAATCCACCGAAATCCTAATGAAACAAGGCTTAATAAAGCCGCCGCCACCGGAAAAGGAGCTTCTAAAATAGAAAAGGCATAAAATCGCCATCACAACACTAAATTTCATCTTTTTATTTTGGAAAATGTAGAAAATTATTTAAACTCTTCCATAGAACATACATGGTTAGGAGAGAAAATCCATATGCGTTCAGATTATGCCCTATACGGAGTGGCAATAATATTTTTCATTTTGACAGGCATAGTGCTTGCCTACCAAGTTGAACTTAAAGAGCTATGGGTTGTCACAACAGCAGTTCTGGGGCTTCTCTTTGTGGGATTAGGCTATTCTCAGAGGGCGAAACCACAAGTCAGAGCAGCAGAGCCAACACCGCCAGCACTTGCACCAACGCCACAGCCAACAGTCTCAGAGGTTGTGGTTGAAGAGAAACCAGTAACCCTTGCTGAGGTTGCGCCTCCAAAGTTGGAGCTTACTCAAGTGAAGGGGATTAAGGAGAAGCGGGCTGGACAGTTGAAGGCTATTGGCATAAGCAGCGTTGAAGATTTGGCAAAGGCTTCAGCTGAAGATTTGGCTGCAAAACTGAAGATTTCGCCGAAGATTGTTGGAAAATGGATTGAAGACGCACAGAAACTCCTTGAAAAATCCTGAATAAAGGGCTGAAAGAGAAATCTAACCTACGATGGTTAAGATTCTTATTATATTCCTTCTTTCAAGCCTTCTTAAAGCGTCTAAAAATTCATTCTTCTTTTTTCCCGTTAAATTGAAGTTTTTAAGCATATCTTTTACTGGCATTTCAGGCTTTCCAAAACTCAAATTCCTTTTATAAAGATGCTTCACTATTGAACGTTCCAATTTTCCACAACGCCATGTAGTGTTCCGAATAAGAACAGCTATGGCTTTCGCAAGTTTCTTTGTTTCACTTCTCTTTTTCCGCGCCAACACACTTCACAATGTATATATTCTCCCAAACATTTTTAGGGTTTGCGCTTAAAACAAGAATTGAGGAAAAAATATGATGGAAGGAAAAGCTAACAGAATATTCTTTTCCCGCCTGTTTGAGGGTGAAGACTTAGCTGAAGCCATAAAGAAGCGAGTGGAAGAAAGCGGAATAAAAGCGGGATTCTTCCTTTTGATTGGAAGCTTAGAAAACGCTGTGCTTGGCTACTACAAAAGTGGAAGGTACACGGCAATTCGCTTAGAAGGTCCATTGGAAATAGCCTCATGCATGGGAAACATGGCCGTCGATGAGAACGGGGAATTGATAGTTCATGCGCATATTGTTGTTTCAAATGAGAAGGGAGAAGCCTTCGGCGGACACTTAATGAAGGATTCCCATGTAGGCGCCACGGCTGAACTTGTGATAGTTGAGGCTGAAGGTGTAAACTTGCAGAGAGCCTTAGATGAGAAAACAGGGCTAAAACTGTTGAGGCTAAGATAATTCTTTCCTAAAGTATATTCCATGGGCGTCTCCATAATAATTCTCAAGCTTACCGATTTTTTTGTATCCAAGCTTTTGGTAAAGTTTTAAGGCTGCAATGTTGTCTTCCCGAACTTCTAAGCGGCATGATTTAACGCCTTTTTCTTTGAATATTTCTTCAAGTTTCTGCAGCAGCCTTTGGGCGATTCCCCTTCTGCGGTGTGATGGTGAAACGTCTACGGTTAGAATGTGCCCAACTAACGCGTTTCTTTCAATGTGTATCATGCCTATAATGAAGCCCACAATTTTGCCGTTTGTCTTGGCTACTAAGCTTATACAATTGTAGTCTGATAGCAAATTGGCAATGTGTTGTTTGCTGAAGGCTTCCCTTTTGAAGCATTCCATCTCAATTTTGTATAACTCGTCCAACTGTTTTATTGAAGCGTCTTCTATGGTTATCTTCATTTATGGGGCTCCTTCATTGCTTGTTGTTGCTTTCATAGCCTTAATTTCTATGGCTTGCTGAACCCCGAATCCTATGAAAAACCTAAGCCAAACAGTTAAAATTCTCGTCAGAATTGTTGATGTAGCGCTTATGTCAAATGGAATGCCCATTAAAACGTATAGTGTCGTCATGGTTATTTCAGGAAGCCCAGCTTCAAACGGTACTCCCAAAGGAATACCATGAATAGCCGATATTACCGAGTGTGTCAATATTATAACACTCCAAGGAACTGGATTTTTCATGGAAAGGAAAACGAGGTAGGTTATTCCTATGCTTAGAAACCACGAGAGAATGTTAAAAGAAAGCGATGCAAAAAGGGTTTTTGGGGCTCTTCCAAACTCTTTTATTGAATCGTGAAATATTTTTGCTGCTTTGACAACTTCGCCTCTGATTTTCGTGAGTTTCCAACGTCCCCGACTTATATAATTTAGAAACCCTATTACAGCGTCGATGATTTTCAGGGTCCACTTTTCCCTAAAGCACAAGAAAATTAGTAATATTAGAAAAATTGTTGAAGTGCCAGCCAAGAACAATGTTAAGTTTAGGACGAGTCCGCTTACTTGCCTCTCCATTAGTAATAAGCTTATGCCAACCAGTAGGCTTACGATGTTTATTCCCATACCCATAAGCCTTTGAATAACAAGCGAAGCGACAACCTTCCCGCTTGTTCCATTTTGTTCTCTAGTAACTAAGTAAACTTTTGTTACGTCTGCGCTTATTGATTCTGCTGGTATGGCTATGTCCACGAACATTCCATACCAAACGTAAAGGAAAGATTTCACAACAGAAAGTTTTACGGACAGAAAATTGAGCAGGAGATACCATGAAATGGAAAAGAAAAACGTGTCTAAAATGAGAAAGATCACTGCCACAAAATATATGGATAAATCCACACGCTGGGCTGTGGCAATTATTGTTGGAACATCCACATTAAAAATGTAAAGGTAGATGAAAAAGGCTGCCAAACCCAACGCTAACAAGAGGAAGGTTTTCCACGACGCTTTAAACTTCATTGAAACCATGAAAGGCACTCAACATTCACAGCAAAAGATTCAGAGCACATTATATATTTTACCCAAATCAGCTCTTTTAAACAAAACTTAACTACGTTAAAACGCATAACATTTAATCGGTGCAGCTTATTGAATTTGAAAGGTGTCCACTTTCTCCTCACATACCGTTGCGATTTGGAATGCGACCACTGCTTTGTCTGGGGCAGTCCAAAAGCAAAGGGCACTTTCACATTCGCGCAAGTAAGGAATATTTTAAAAGAGGCAAAGAAACTGGAAACAGTGGATTACATTTCAATTGAAGGCGGAGAACCCTTCCTCTACTATCCACTAATGATTAAAGCCGCTGAAGAAGCAGTTAACCTAGGTTTTCGTGTAGAAATCCTTTCAAATTGTTATTGGGCCACATGCCCAGAAGACGCCTTGGAATGGCTTAGTCCAATAACCAAAGCCAAAAACATAGAACTAACCTTAAGCAGCGACCCATACCACGGCGAAAGCTGGGAAACAAAAGAGGTTCGAAACGCTGTGAAGGCTGCAAAAGCATTAAACATCAAAACTGAAATCCTCGCCGTCAAATATCCACATTCTGAAGCCCCATGCCCAAGCGAGATTGAGGGAGCAAAGGTGGGTTTATGGGAGCTAATGTATAAGGGCAGAGCCCATTCAAAACTAACTGAAAAAGCAAGCAAGAAGTCTTGGCGGGAATTCACAAAATGCCCCTATGAAGATTTTACCAAACAAGAAAGGGTGCACATAGACCCATTGGGATTTGTTCACGTTTGTCAAGGCGTTTCCATAGGCAATGCTTGGCAGAAACCCTTCTCAAAAATAATCGAAGAATTTAATCCATATGAACACGCCATAATTGAGCCTCTGGTTCGTGGCGGTCCAGTGGCTTTGGCTGAAAAGTTTGGCTTATCGCATGATGATGCGTATGCGGATGCTTGCCACCTTTGTTATGCCATGCGCCTCTTGCTGCGAGATAAGTATCCTGAAATTTTGGCTCCAAACCAAATGTATGGAGAATTCGAATAGTATAAAAGAGAAGCCAATCTACATTAAAAAGGGTTCAAGGTGAAGCCTAATGCTAACAAGGAATGAAGCTCTCAATTTAGTTAAGAAGAACGTTTCAAAAAGGAATGTTGTTTATCACATGCTTGCCGTTGAAGCCATAATGCGAAGCCTTGCGAAACATTTTGGAGAAAACGAAGAAATTTGGGGCTTAATCGGCTTATTACATGACATTGATTATGAAATGACAGAGGCAACTCCAGAAAAACACAGCCTTTTAGCCGAAGAAATCCTCAAGGGACTAGTGCCAGAAGAAATGATAAAATCCATAAAAACCCACAATTTCAAACACACGGGCATAATGCCAGAAACTCGCATGGAAAAAGCATTAATCGCAAGCGACGCCATTTCTGGTTTGCTAGTGGCATGCGCTCTCGTTATGCCTTCTAAAAAATTGGCTGACGTTAAGGTGGAAACTGTCGCAAAAAAGTTTAAGGATAAAGATTTTGCAAGAGGAGCAGAAAGGGAAAGAATCCTCGTCTGTGAAGAAATAGGAATTCCAAGAGAGGCTTTCTTTGAATTGGCATTAAATGGGTTAAAAGGCATAGCCAACGAAATAGGTTTATGAAATCCAAAACCGCCATTCCCTATTGGGCGATAACATCATATTCCTTTTCATCTTTTACGCCTATTCCCAACTCTGCTGCCCTTCGGATCTGTGTGTAACTCCATGGGTTTTGGGTGAGGCTTGCGCCTTCGTAGCTTTGGATAATTTTTAATGCTTCCACATCTATGGCTATGCGGTCTCCAGAAGCCAGAATAACATTAGGCTCTCGTAGTTCGCCGTTTGCTGGTCCGCCACTTATGAAGCATTTTCTTCCATCCATAATTATCAAGTTTGGGTTCACAACCAAGTTTAAATCAGCAATTTTCTCTTCCAAATGCCGTGCATGAAGCATCATTCTCTCGCTGGGTTTCATAAAGCCAACGGCAAGTTTTAGGCTTAAAGTGAACTTCGCCCACTTATGGGTTTTCATACAACAAACGTAAACAAGTTTTTCAGCTTTTAAGGCGTTTTCTGGCAAACTCACCTCCTTAAGATATTTTCCGCCTGTGGCAACCTTCACCCATTTCCCCTCATCAAAGAACACAAGATCTGCACCAGCCTCCTCAGCCTTCGTAATCATGCCCGTTTCCGCCAAAACTTTTCTGGCTGAAAGCGAAACCATAGAAGATTCGCCTAGAATCATTTTTCCTGCGCCATGCTCAAACAAAAGTTCAATAATCGCCTTCACAAATTCTGGGTCACTTGAAGCGGGCTGCGGATCGGCAGTGTTGAAGTTCGGCTTCAGCCATATTTCGTCGCCTTTGTTAACAAATTTGTTGAAGCCGCCAATCAAATCCACAGCCTTTAAAATGCTCTCTTTCAGATTTTTGACGTTGCTCACTTTACTAACTAAAGCCTTGCCGTCTTTCTTGTATGGATTCTCCTTAAACTTGCCAATTCCTTCAAAGTGCACGTTAATCACTGCCATAATAATTGGACATTCAAAAATTTAGGCTTTAACCAAAACAGAAACGGAAATTTTAAATTATGTATTTGTCCGTTTTCTCAAAGTCCTTAACTATTTCCATAACCCGCTTTGGAACATTAACTCCTTCTAATGGAATTCCTCGGAGCAGAGCCCAAGGACTCTTTTTAGCAATAACAGAGGCAATGTGGTCTTCGCCAAAACATTTCTTTGCAACTTCATAAACCAACTCTCTGACTGCAACTTCGGAAAACTCGCCTAAAGCATGCAAATACTCATGCAACAACAAATTATAAACCAAAGCGTTGACAACACGCCTCGAATTAAGCGCAACCTCAACTATTTGAATTAGACGCCTGTTCAAAACGATGTTGTTTGTTCCAAAGGGATGGTAGGCGCCAAGTTGAATGGGTAAATCATCGAGAAAAAGCATCATTCCACCTCTGCGCCTATGCAAAGAATAGTACACGCTTTCTTTAACTATTTCCCAAACTTCCCCATAACTTTTCGCATTATCCAAACGATTGCGAAAACTCTCAGTGTTTGCCGAATTGCTTTCGCTCATCTTGCTTTAGCCACCAGATTCAAATTTGTTAATGGACTCATTGGCTGTAGGGTTGAAAAGCTTCCATAAAATTTCACAGGCTCCCATCCAGCCTTCCTAAGAAGTGATGAGAGTTCGCTTGGACTGTAAATGTGAAGTTCATATTCTATTTGGTCTATGAACTCTAAATTTTCTCGGCATTTTTTGTAAAATTTCCAGTCGGTTTTCAACTGAGCTGTTGTGGGGTCATAATTTCTGCTTTCTAATAGGACTATGTTATCTACTTCGCTGTAACCAGTGGGAACAAATTTCAAAGCTAAAAACTCAGTGTGCATGGTTTCAGCTATGAGCAGCACAGCATTTTCCCTCGAAAGTTCCCTTGTTTGTTTAAAAATTTTGAAGTCATCTCTTTGGGAGAAGTATCCAATCGATGTCCAAGCATTAACGATAACGTCGAAGGGTTGGCGAATTTTTCCAACAACCTTTTTAAGGTTTCTGACATCGCCTTCCAGAAAACTCACCATCTTTGAAACTTTATGTTCTTCAGCCTTTATTTTGGCGTCTTCCAAAAAAGCCTTTGAAATGTCCAATCCAACAGCCTTAAAGCCTTTCTTAGCCATGTATATGGAAATTCTTCCATTTCCGCAGCATAAATCAAGCAGAGTCCCCGAAGTTATGCCGAAATCCTTAAGCACCTTAACCATGCCATTTACAACTTCCTCGGTTCGAGACCACCTCTCGTTTAAAAATTTCAAGAAAATATCGGAATTTTTGACAAAAAGCTTCTCAGTCCAATCTTTCATGTTTTTGTATAAACTTCAAATTTTCTAATATGCCTTTTGGAATCCAAACTTCACCAAAACAAATAAACGAAAGCATATTAAATGGTTAGGGAAAAGCTTGGAGCGCAAAATAGATGGCAAGCATAATCCTCGTCAGAGACGTTATGTCAAAAGAAGTTAAGGTTGTGCGTCCAGACACAACTGTTAAGGAAGTTGTTGCCACCATGAACAAGTTTAACATAGGCTCCATAATAGTCGTGCAGGGCGAAAGACCAGTGGGCATCATAACAGAAAGAGACATACTAAGAAGGCTTGTGGAGCCATGCTTAGCCCCAGAAACCCTAACCGCAAGACACATCATGACAAGCCCAGTAACAACAATAAACGAAACAGCCACCATAGAGGAAGCAGCCAAACTCATGGCGAAAAAGAGGGTTAAGAGGCTTCCAGTTATGAGTGATGAAAAAATTGTTGGAATAGTAACCTTCACAGACATAGTCACAAAAGTGCCAACAATGCTCTCCATATTGGAAGAGCTTGTTAGACCCCACAAACGCACATATTAAAATTCTGGTTTAGTCTTTCCCAACTTTTTATCTAGGCATGCCTTGACAAAGCCGTAATATTCTGGGTCTGGTCTTCCGGGACGACTTTTGAATTCTCCGTGAAATTGGGAAGCAAAAAAGAAGTAATGGCTTGGCAATTCCAAGATTTCCATTCTTCTACCATCTGCACTTTTTCCAGAAAACACCAAACCATTTTTCTCAAATTTTTCCAAGTAATCAAGGTTAACCTCAAACCTGTGACGGTGGCGTTCATAAATTTCATCACTTTTATAAAGCGTGTAAGCCATAGTGCCTTGCTTTATGATTATTTTGTGGGCGCCCAAACGCATGGTAGCTCCCTTAATTTCTATTCCCCTCTGTTCTGGCATTAAATCGATTACTGGATGGGACGATGTTGGGTTTATTTCTGTGCTGTTTGCATCCTTTAAGCCACAAACATTTCTCGCAAACTCGACAACAGCCAACTGAAAGCCGTAGCATATTCCGAGAAATGGAATGTTATTCTCCCTTGCAAACTTTATTGCCATAATTTTTCCTTCAGTGCCTCTTGGACCGAAACCGTAAGGCACAAAAATTCCGTCAAAATCCTTGAGAATTTCGAGTTTTTCTGGATGTTCTTCAAATTTTTCTGCTTCAATATATTCTATGGAAACTTTTGTTTTGCATTGTGCGCCTCCGTGGCGGAGGGCTTCGTTCATGCTTACGTAGCTGTCGGCTAATCCTGCGTATTTTCCGACAAGGGCTATTCGCACTTCGTGTTTTGGATTTGTTATGGCATCTACAAACTCTTTCCAACCTTTAAAATCTGGTTTGCTTTCTGGAAAGCCAAGCCTTTTGCATATGAAGTTGCCCATTCCCTGCTCATCCAAAATTAGTGGAACTTGATAAATTGATTCCACATTGTAGGAGCAGAAAACCGCATTTTCTGGAATTGTGCCAAACAAGGCTATTTTTCTCAAAGCTTCGGAGTCAATCATCTCAGAACAGCGGGCAACAATAATGTCTGGCTGAATACCGATACGCCTCAATTCATTGACGCTGTGCTGTAATGGTTTGGTTTTCATCTCCTTTGTAACGTCCAATATGGGAACTAGGGCTACGTGCACGTACAATGTGTTTTCAAAGCCTTCTTCTAATCGCATTTGGCGAATAGCTTCAAGAAAGGGTAAGCCCTCAATGTCTCCAACAGTGCCGCCGACTTCTGTCAAAACCACATCAACATTTGAGGATTTTGCCACGGAGCGGATGCGATTTTTAATCTCATTTGTCACGTGGGGCACTATCTGGACGCATCTTCCCAAAAAGTCGCCTCGGCGCTCTTTTTCTATAACAGCCCTATAAACTAAGCCAGTAGTAACATTGTTTTCTTTTTTCAAGTTTAAATCAAGAAAACGTTCATACCAGCCTAAATCAAGGTCTGTTTCGCCGCCATCATCCGTCACATAAACTTCGCCATGCATGTAAGGGTTCATTGTTCCAGCGTCAACATTCACGTATGGGTCAATTTTTACTGCAGTAACGTTTAAACCTCTTGCTTGAAGCATCTTTCCAATGGAAGAAGTTACTATGCCTTTGCCAACTGAGCTTAACACGCCGCCTGTGACAAAGATGTATTTAACCATGGTTTCTCCTCGTAATAACAAAACCATAAAACCAGAATTAGCATTTAAATTCTTTCATTCGCGAGATTACATGCCATGCTCTTGGTGAGATTTGTAATCTTGTTCTCTAAAAACGTATATTGCCCAGCCAAGCGTTTCTCTGTGCCAGCGAAGATACGCCTCTTCTTCCCGCTTTTTCCGCTCTAAAAGTTCTGGAACATCTGGGTCGTCTGGTGAGCTTTTATGTATTGGTCTATTGCCCACCATTGAAGCGTTTCATAATGGTCCCAATCGTCTTGGTTGCTTACAATTGTGTAAAGGCATGTTAACCCTTCCTCTTCGCCCACTTTTACGTTGTCCATGTGAGTGCCATAATCTTCCCTTTTGAAGCCTTCCATTTTCAAATACTCTTCACTCGGCTCTTTCAACCAAAACGGTTCTCCAACCATTATTATTCCGCTTGGTTTAGTCATCTTCTTTAGGGCCTTCAGTGTTCCGCGGTAGTTTCCAAAAATCCAAGTTGCACCTATGCACATGGCTAAATCGAAAGATTCCCAAGTTTCTGGCTTGTATTTGGCGCCGTCCATTTCTATAAATTTAATGTCTGAGTTTGGCGTTCGGTTTCGATGTTTTCGTAGGCAGTCTTTGATGCAGTACGGCGAAATGTCTACGCCAACGCCTGAAATGCCATAAAGTTCCGCTAGTCTGATTAGGAATTCTCCTTTTCCACAGGCTATGTCTAAAACTCGAGCCCCTTGCGTAGTCGGAGCAGTTTGCATAATCTTTCGAATTTTTCTTTGCTTATTGGGTTGCATAACAGATGCCACTTATGAGAAATGTCGTAGTATTTCCATTTATCCATAAAATTTTTCATCCGTATACAAAAGCATCAACCAAATTTCATATTTTCTTAAGCTTTGGACTCTTATTTTCAGTTTGGTATGGAAGCATCTTTGTTCTGAAAATAACGAGTTTATCCTTAAATTCTACTAAATAGGCTAAGACCAGTGTTTTGCCTTTTTCTGTTAGAGCGTAGACGGGTATTGTAACGCCCAATTGTAATATGGCTTTTGTGCCGATTTCGTTTCGAAGGATTTTCGAAGCACTTGCACATGCAACATCCGCCTTTGCTATGTGTCTTGCATCTTCTTCTTTCACGCATGTGTTGCAGACAGAAAAGATGAGAATATCTGCTTTCGTCTCTTCTTCAAATTTTCTGATTTCGCTTATGGCTTTTGCTTGGAAACCAGCAACGCTTACGGCAATTCGTTTGAAGCCTAATTTTATGGCTCTTTTTACGCCTTCAACTTGGTCAATTTGCGCATTGGCTTTATCCAAAACTGTTCCACCGTTCCCTTCGATGTGTGCAATAATTTCTTTTATTGGTGATGTTTTGATTATGCCTGTTAAACGGGCTCCGATGGATTGCACAAGCTTTCCATTTGCTGTTATAACAGTTCCAGTGCCTTCGCCTACAACAACAGCACAGTCAATAAGCTTTTTCTCAAGCCAAAAACGCATCATTTCCGAAGCTCCATAAGCCACAATAGGCTCTGCATCGAAGAGGCGGTTTGCACAGCAGAATCCAAAACCAGCCACTTTCATTTCAACAGTTTTCCGCACAGCGTCAACGTCAATCTTTTTGGTTCCATAGAGGGCTTCGTGGAGTGGGCAATATTCTATTAATGGTTCACTTAGAATTTCTATGCCATTTTCTGAAATCCTAACGCGGGCTCCGCAGCAGTAGATTTCATGCGCCCCTTTGACGCTCATCAGCAAACTCTCACATTGAAGAAAAAGGAGCTAGTGCATTTTACTGTTCTTTATTCACCATTTCGTTAATCTGCTGCTCCATCATGTGACCGCTACAATAAACCGAGACTTTTTTGACGCCGCCAACTTTCTTTGCTGCTTCTTTGACATCAATTGCGAGTTTAAAGGCTATGGGACAGAAGGGGCTTGATGGAATAAACTCCACCTTAACGACTCCTGGCTGTTCTTCTTTTACTTCTTTAACCATGTGCATCTCAGCGAAGCTTAAACCAGTCTCTGGGTCAACAACCTTGCCGACAGCTTCCCGCACTTTATCTTCCAATTCTGTCAAACCTTTTACACATCCCTTCATGAATAAGCGTAAATGTACCATATAAACTATTTATTTGAAAATCATGGTTTTTGCTCACTCTTTTTCTGAAACATTCGCCAGCTTAAAGCCATAGTTTTTGGATGTGAAGCCTTCACTTCATCCAACCGTGAAACAGCAGTGTTATTTGGCGCTTTTAAAACGGCTTCCGGATTTTTGTAAGCTTCTTCGCATATTTTCTGCACAGCCTCGGCGAATTTGTCAAGCTCCTCCTTCTCAAAGGTTTCTGTGGGTTCAATCATTAAGGCTTCTTCAACGATTAGTGGAAAATATATTGTTGATGCATGCAATCCATAGTCAAGGAGGCGTTTTGCAATGTTTAGGGCTGAAACCCCAGTTTCATTTTTTAAGGGTTTAGCGCTGAACACGCATTCATGTTTTCTTGGTTTTTCACTATTGTATGGAATGGTTAAGCCTTTAACGCCTTTCAGTTTTTTCAGCAGGTAATTGGCGTTTAAGACAGAAACTTCAGCCACTTCCCTTAAACCTTCAAAACCTAAGCTTAGAATGTAGGCGTAAGCCTTCAAGAGAACAGCAACATTCCCATAAAAACTGCGAATCTTTCCAATACTATGGGGCTTATCATAATCTAAACTGTATTTTTCGCCATCATAGACTATGCTGGGAACAGGCAAAAAATCAGCTAACTTCTTTGAAACGCCAACTGGTCCAGCTCCTGGACCGCCTCCTCCATGGGGTGTTCCGAAGGTTTTGTGTATGTTTATGTGAACTATGTCGAAGCCCATGTCTCCTGGTCTAACGATGCCTAAAAGCGGATTAAGGTTTGCGCCGTCATAGTAGAGGAGTCCGCCAGCCTCATGGATGGTTTTGGCTATTTCTTCAATGTTCTTTTCAAAAATTCCAAGAGTGTTTGGGTTTGTAAGCATTAAGCCAGCTGTTCTTTCAGAAACTGCCGCCTTTAAGGCTTCTAGGTTAACGCATCCTTCCTCATCTGATGGGACAACAACCACTTTGAAGCCAGCCATGCTTGCGCTTGCTGGGTTTGTTCCATGGGCTGAGTCTGGGACGATGACTTCGCTTCTTTTTTCACATTCACCGTTTATTTTGTGATATGCCCGCATTAGCAAGGTTCCTAAAAATTCGCCGTGAGCGCCTGCGGCTGGATGTAAACAAACCTCATATGTGCCCGTTATCTCTGCAAGCCAACGCTCAAGTTTGTAGAGGATTTCAAGGATGCCTTGCACCGTCTTTTCGTCTTGGTATGGGTGAATATTGGCGATGGTTGGCAAATTAGCGAGTTGTTCGTTTATTTTTGGATTATACTTCATTGTGCAGCTTCCAAGCGGATAAAAGCCAGAATCAACTCCATAATTCATTTCTGACAAGCGTATGAAGTGGCGTGTTACCTCTGCCTCAGAAAGTTCCGGAAGCCTAAGCTGACTTGTCCGTTGCATGTTTTTCGGTAAAAGCACATTCGGTTCGCCTACAAAATTTTTGATTTCTTCTTCCAATTTCGGCGGAATATGCCCTCTTCGCCCTTCCTTTCCAATACTGAAAATTATGGGTTCGTTCCAGTTTGCTTGCTTAAACATGCCATTCACCTTCTAGCCAAAATTTCGCTTAAAACCTCTATCAAGCGGTCAATTTCCTCTTTTGAATGAATTTCGGTTACGCAGTATAGGGCTGTTTCGCCCAATTCTGGAAATTCTTTAGAAATGTCTTTGCCCCCGTGGATTTGGCGTTGCAAAAGTTTCTTATGAATTTCTTTAACGCTTAATTCAGCGTCGTCAAAATTTACTGTGAACTCTTTAAAGTGGGAGGATTTGAAAATTGGTGCTTTAACGCCTTCTATTTTTGAGAGTTGACGCATGGCGTAATTAGCCTTACACACAATTGTTTCGCTTAGTTCCCTTAAGCCTTGGGGTCCAAGCAGAGCCATGTAAACTGCGGAGGCTACTGCGCATAGGGCTTCGTTGGAGCAGATGTTGGATGTTGCCTTCTCACGTCTAATATGCTGTTCCCGAGTCTGCAGAGCCATACAAAAACCTTGCCTCTCATTTTCTATGGTTGTGGTTAATCCAATTATGCGACCAGGCATCTGCCTAACCAAATTCATGTCATCACGGCAAGCGAATATCCCCAAAAGTGGGCCTCCAAAATTCACTGGATTTCCTAATGGTTGAGCTTCTCCAATGACAATGTCCGCATTATAATCGCCTGGAGGCTTCAAAATTCCCAGAGAAATTGGGTCAACGCCAACTATGAATAGGGCGCCGTGGGAATGGGCTTCCTTGCCAATTTCTTCAACCTGCGCTTCAATAAAACCCAGATAGGAAGGGTTTTCAATGTAGACGGCTGCTGTTTTGTTGGAAATTTTCCTTCTCAAATCTTCAAGGCTTATTTGTCCAGTTTTCCTTTCATAGGCTAATTTTCCAGTTTTTATTCCAGCCGGCTCAACATAAGTCTTAAGAGTTGCAGCCCTTTCTGGATGGATAATTTCTGGAATTAATATTTCCGTTCTTCCAGTAACACGGGCTGCCATCCGTGCCGCCTCGCCCAAAGCTGAAGCCCAATCATACATGGAGCAGTTGGCAACATCCATGGCTGTTAATTCGCAAATCATGCTTTGATATTCGAAAAGGGCTTGGAGCATTCCTTGCGAGATTTCGGGTTGATATGGCGTGTATGCGGTTAGGAATTCGCTGCGTTGAACAATTTCCTTCACAACGGCTGGAACATAATGGGGCCAGCACCCAGCGCCTAAAAAAATGGGCGTTTCGTTACATGTTTTGTTTTTTGAAAGTAAAACTTCTATGTGCCGTTTAACTTCAAACTCTGACAATGGAGCTTGCGGAATGTTCAGAGGCTTTTTTAACTTGTATTTTTCTGGGACATCCGCATAAAGTTCATCTATGCTTTTAATGCCAATTTCCCGCATTATTTCATGTTTTATTTTCGGGTGAGAATTCGGTATGTAGGGATGGTTATGCTTCTCCAAGGTTTTCACCGTTAAGAGTTAAACACTAAATTACTGTGGCTTCTTTAAGCTTTTCAGCTTTGGGAAGGGTTTAATATTGTATTCCTTTTGTTGTAACCATTTCCTTTGGATATTTGACGTCTACTATTTCGTTTACAAAATCTGCTCTTTCCAAAAGTTCTTTTGGGGCAAACCTTCCAGTCAAAACCACATCAGTCTTCTTTGGAATCTTGTCCAATAACACCAGAACATCTTTTACTTCTAAAAGTTTGCAGTATAAGGCTAAGTTAATCTCATCCAAAACTAGCAAGTGCGGCTTTTTCTCCTTGACGATTTTTTCGGCGAATTTTAGGGCTTTGTAGGCTAGTTTTTTGTCTTCTTCACCTAAATTGCCTAGCCCGTGCCATCCTTTGCGTCCGAACTGGTAGATTTCATAGTAAGGCGAAAGCATGTTCCGAATTTTGTATTCGCCTGTTTTTCTCCACCATTTTAAAAATTGGATTATGACAACTTTCCTTTTATGTCCAACAGAGCGAAGCGCCAAGCCTAAGGCGTTTGTGGTTTTTCCGGCGCCTGTTCCTGTATATAGGTAAATGTAGCCCATTTGTTTCTTCCTTCATGTGTTTGTGTTGAATATTGTTATAAGTCTTAAATATGATTGTTCCTCATTTATCCTTTGGAGACTATGATGACATACAACTATGAAGAGCTTTTGAAAAGGGCGCGTTCTCAGATACCTGAAGTTTACTCTAAAAAAGAAAGGCTGGAAATTCCTAGGATGAGTGTTTCAGTTATTGGAATGCGCACAATAGTCTATAATTTCAAGGAAATAGCGGACGCTTTGGGGCGTGAACCTCAGCATTTGTTGAAGTTTTTGACGCGGGAGTTGGCTACGGCTGCTACTTTGCAGGAGCAGAGGGCTATTTTTAAGGGAAAGTTTTCCCAAGAAACTTTGAATAGGCTTTTGCAGCGTTATATAGAAAGTTTCATTGTATGTCCCGTCTGCAAACGCCCAGACACAAAAATTGTAAAGGAGAAACGCCTATACTTTCTAGTGTGCGCAGCCTGCGGGGCAAAATCTCCCGTGCAACAACTTTAAAATGAGCGGCTAACTTTGGAAGTTTACATGAACCTTAGAAAAGTTGGCAACAACGTGCTTTTGGCCATATGCGACGCTGAGATTTTAGGAAAAACATTGCGAGAAGGCAAAATAGCCTTCCATGTTAAAGAGGAATTCTATAAGGGCGTTAAGGTGAATGTTGAGGAGGCTGTGGCTATGATAGAAAATTCAACAATAGTGAATATGGTTGGAAAAAATGTTGTCAAGAAGGCTGTGGAAAAGGGTTATGTCCATCCTGAGGCTATATTAAACATTGAAGGAGTGCCTCACGCCCAAATAATAAAGATTTAGCTATCTGGAAGTAAGCATGCTTTTAAGGAAGGGTGTATACTTCACTTAAGGAAAGCGTTTGAGGTGCTTGGTTGGGTAAAAAGAAGGTCCTAAGCGAAGAAGAATTAAGCGAAATGGTTTATCCTACGGCGAATGATGTTTTAGGTGTAGCCGTTAAACTTTTGGGTTTTGACCGTGTTCTGGTTAAATGCCAAGACGGGCATGAACGTTTGTGCCGCATTAGGGGTAAGATGAAGCGTAGGGTTTGGATAAGGGAAGGCGATGTGGTTCTGGTTTCTCCATGGGATTTCCAAACTGACAAGCGGGGCGATTTGATTTGGCGTTACACAAAGTCACAGGCGGAACTGCTCCGCAGAAAAGGCTACTTAACCATCTAATTTTAACATAATGGTGAACACATAGTGTCCCATAGGAGAGTTATCGAAAGAAAACTTCACAGAAAAGAAAAAGAATATGAAACTGAACAGTTGATGAAGGAGAAAAGAAGCGAAGAATACGAGGTTCTGGAAGAAGTTTTCGACCGTTCAACCCTCATGGTCATATACGATTTTCTAAATAAGGGAACAATAGACGAAATTCACGGCGTAGTCAAAGCCGGAAAAGAGTCAAGGGTTTACTGGGGAAAGGATAGGGAAGGAAAAGAGTTAGCCATAAAAATTTACTTAACAATCTCCGCAGAGTTCCGCAAGGGCATGCTCAAATACATTGAAGGAGACCCAAGATTTAAGGGAGTTAGGCATGACACTCGCTCACTGATTTTCGCATGGGCTCAGAAAGAGTTCAAAAACCTTGAATTGGCAACATTTGCTGGAGTTCGCGTGCCAAAACCCATAGCCGTGAAAAATAACGTGTTAATAATGGAGTTTATCGGAGAAAATGGCGTATGCGCCCCATCTATGAAGGAGCAACCGCCAAAAAATCCGGAGAAAACCTACAATACGCTCTTAACGTATTTGAAAAGGCTTTATAATAAGGCTGAACTCGTCCATGGAGACTTAAGCGAATACAACATTATGATTTGGAAAAGCCGCCCAGTAATATTTGACATGTCCCAGGCTGTTCCGCTCTCGCATCCCATGGCAGACTATCTATTGCACAGAGATTTAACAAACCTAAACAAATTTTTCAGCAGGTTAGGCGTTAATGTTCTTTCCACAGAAGAATGTTATAGGAGGATTACGGAAAGTGGCAAAACCAAGCACGTTCCTTAAAATCCCAAAAGAACGGGTAGGCGCCCTAATAGGTCCAGAAGGAAAAACCAAGAAGAGCATAGAGGAGAAGCTTTCAGTTGAACTTCAAATAGAAAGCGAAACAGGCGCCGTTACAATTATGCTGGCTGAAAATGCCAATGACCCATCACTTCTCTTTAAGGCGAAAGATGTCATAACCGCCATTGGAAGGGGATTCTCTCCAGAACACGCCTTCCGCCTAATCCATGATGAAGAAGCCATTTTAGATGTTATAGATTTGCGAACAATTTTTGGAAGGTCAGAATCAGACATGAAACGCATAAAAGGGCGAATAATTGGGATGAATGGAAAAACCCGCAAAATAATAGAGGAGCTAACAGACGCCAACATATGCGTTTACGGACACACAGTAAGCATAATCGGAAACATCGACCAAGCCCAAGCAGCAAGAGAAGCCATCCAAATGCTAATCAACGGAAGCCAACACAGCACCGTATACCGTTTCCTCCACAGAAAACGCAGAGAGCTCAAAAAGAAAATGCTCGAACTTTGGGAGAAACCACCAGAAGAATAGCAGAATTGGCGAGCTCTTCGCACTCAAGATCCCAATCATTTTTGTTCAGCGGGGCCAGAGTCGTCATCGCCCGCCAAAAAAACTAAACATGGACTCAAATAAAAAGGTATAGGAAAGCTATGTTTAAGAAAATTCGTGTTGTGCCTTTGGCTGCTGAAAGTTTCGGAGTTAGGTCCATGTGCACTTTTGTCGAAACTCCAGACGTTAAAATCCTCTTGGATGCTGGGGTTTCGCTTTGTCCAAACCGTTTCGGCTTGCCACCACACCCCATAGAATTTAAAGCCATAGAAAAAGCCCGAAAGAAAATCGCAGAAGCCGCTGAAAAGGCTGAAATTGTAACATTGAGCCATTATCACTTTGACCATCACACGCCATCTTATGAGGATTGGCTTTGCAACTGGACAGCAAAAGACGAAACAGCAAGACAAGTTTACGAAGGAAAAACCATCCTAATAAAAAATCCAAAAGAGAAAATCAACTTCAGCCAAAGACGAAGAGGATGGATTTTCCAAAAAACAGGCGGAAAATACGCAGAAAAACTCGAAATTGCAGATGGAAAAACCTTCCTTTTCGGAAAAGCCACAACCGTCAAATTTTCAGAACCAGTCTTCCACGGACCAGAAAATTCAGCCTTAGGATGGATTTTAATGACAACAGTCGAATATGAAGGTGAAAAGTTCATGTTCGCCCCAGACGTTCAAGGACCCATGGCAAAACAAACACTCGAAATAATCCATAAAGAAAAGCCACAACTAATAATGATTGGCGGACCATCATTATATTTGGCAAGATTCAAAGTTGACGAAAAACAAATCCAAAATGGAATGGAAAACTTGGAGAAGGTTGTAGGCGTTTCGCAAATGGTTATTTTGGAACACCACATCTTAAGAGACGAAAGCTGGCGTGAAAAAACAAAAAACGTTTTCGAAAAGGCTCAAAATGTTGGATGTAAAGTCTTGACAGCCGCAGAATTCTTAAAGGAAGAGAACTCCTTCTTAGAAGCAGTTAGAAAAAGGCTTTATGCCGAAAATCCGCCGTCAAGGGAATTTGAAAAGTGGATGAATGCAAGCATGGCATTTAAGAAGCGTGTCAAACCTCCAATATAATCACTTAACAAACTTTTCCAGCTCAGCTATGTCATCTTTTAAACGTTCAAAGCGTATCCCATAAAAAGGCACAGAAATTCCACACTCACGCAGCTTTAAACGTAATTCTTCCATAAAAATGCCTGAAATTTCATTTACGCCACAACTTGGGCTTCCATCAACACCCAAAACAATTTCCAATTTCACTCCACAATCTGCATATTCTCGCACCTGATTCGCAAGCTCCACAGCCATTCTGCTGCACTGCCGCCTAAATCTGACATTACTATATTGCTCTCTGGTTTTGGGTTGTCTTGACACACCAGCATAAGCAAGTTCCGGACAAGGCATCTGAACAATGCCGATTCCCCTAAGCGTTAAAAATCCAACAATTTCACCTATCACACCTGACCTTTTCGCCAAACCCATTGCACGGGAATTTTGATTCAGCAAGCAATGGGCAACTAGAGCAATTTTTCCACTTCTCTCATCCTTAAACATGCCATTCACATTATGTGGAAATTATTTTCGTCTGGTCTTCCCTTATGCTTTCAATCATGTTTTTAATCATATCTTCTCTTGTGGTAAGTCTGCCGATAACATGGTGACTTCCGTTGGTTATTAAGGCTATAATTTTTGTCACTAGCAAACCGTAGGTTTCTTTTCCATAAAGGTGGGGGTTTGTGTTTACAACTATCGTGTGAATTCCTTCACGCCTAATCATTTTCGCCACGGATGTCACGTCTTTTATGGCTAAGTCTTCGTATTCTCTAACAATTATTCGAACTTCCTCTATGAGCCGAGCCTCGCCAGTTTCGATGCTTCTTTTTAATGGAACGTTTGCGCTTCCATCCGTTATCAAAACCATCACTGGCACCGTGGAAGAATCTCTCCTCTTAGCTTCTTTCAGAATCTCCCAAGCCTTTAACATTCCAGCAGCTAATGGCGTATAACCGCTTATACGCAAATTCAACAATTTATTAGCCACAACCCTAAGATTTGTTATGGGATGTTGAACAACAACAGCGCTCGTGCCTTTCAAAGCAACAATCCCAACCTTATCCCTAAACCTGTAGGCGTTGCCGTGAAGCTTAAGCAAAGCTTCTTTCACAGCCTCAAGATTCAGAAGCATAGAACCGCTTAGGTCAACAACAAAGATCATCGTTAAAGGCGCCTTATAACACCTCAACTTTTCACGCACATCCTGCAAGCAAATCTTCAAAGAAGTCTCCAAAGGTTTTTCCCTACTTCCCTGTTTTCGTGCCGCCTCGCGAATGGTTGCTGGAAAATGCACATCTTTGGGTTTTCCTTGTGGAAATTTCCACCCGTAAGGCTTGCCCTTGTGGAGGGTTGTTATTGCTTGGGCGTGCCTTCCAGCGTAAACGCCTAGCTTCCTAGTTTTAATTTTTCCCATCTTCAGAAAAAAGCTGGATGGAGAAACCACTTTTCTCTCTAAACTGCTTATCACTGGAAAACCCTTAGAAACTTCTGATGTTTTAGCTGCATCACTGACCGTTGGAATTCCCTTTAAATCGCCCTTTCTCTTTTCAAATTTCTCCTCATATGTTTCTCCCCGTAGCCTATCCGAACCCTTCTGAAAGCCCTCGCTCATAGGAGCGTTTTTAGGACTTCTCTTCAACTTTTTTCCAAATCCGAAAATTACTCCGCCAAAAATTCTATTTAAGAAAAAAAGAAGGCTTGCACGCTTTCTCTGCAGTTTTTTAATAAAGTTTTCTTTATGAGCTCGCTCCTCTTCTTTTTCTGTAGCTTCGTTTTTAGCCCAGAAAACAGCCTTTCCCTTCAAAAACTTTCTTTTTTCAACCTCTTTTTTTGTCATTTTTCCTGTTTTTTCAAATTGAAAAACTTTCTTCACAGTTGCTGTGAAAGCCTCTCTTATTTCTTGAGGTGCTGCCGGTTCTAGAAAACCGCCCTCTCTTGTTCTGTGGCTTAGGGCAAGCTCAGCTGCAACTAGAACATCGTCTAGTGTTACTTCTGTTCTGTTTTCAAATGCTGCTAGGGCTGCGGCTGCCTTTGCGATGACTATGTCTGGGCGTAAGCCGTCAACTTTCAAGTCTAAACAAGCTTTGCAGATTCCTTCAAGAAGATTTTCTGGAACAACAACATCTTTTAACGCAACTTTTGCCTTTGCTATTCTATCACGCAGTTCCTGTTGTAGCGGTTCAAACTTTTGACAGAATTTTTCTGGGTCAGCCTCAAACTCCATGTTTCTCTTAACAATTTCAATCCTATCCTCAACAGACGTTATCCTATCCACAGTAACTGAGAGCGGAAAACGGTCAAGGAGTTGCGGTCTTAATTCCCCTTCTTCTGGATTCATTGTTCCAATAAAAATGAAGCGGGAAGGATGACTTACGGATATGCCTTCCCTTTCAACAATGTTCCATCCAGTAGCCGCAGCATCCAATAAATCGTCAGCTATGTGGTCTGGAAGCAAATTAACCTCATCCACATACAAAATGTTCTGGTTTGCCTCAGCTAAAATTCCAGGCTCTAAGGCTTCTATGCCATATTTTATTGCCTTCTCAACATCCAAACTTCCAATAACCCTATCCTCCGTGGCGCCCAATGGCAAGTCAACAACAACCATCTCCCTCTCTTCAACGGGCAGCTTATCTCCCCGCTTGTATCTTTCACTGCATCTGGGACACATATTAGACGGATCATGCGGATTACAGTTGAAAGGGCAGTCTTTAACAACTAAAATTTTTGGCAGAATGTCAGCCAAAGCCCTAACAATAGTGCTTTTTCCAGAACCCTTCTGCCCCTTTATGAGGAGACCACCAATCTTAGGGTTTATGGCATTCACTAAAATGGCTAGTTTAAGCTTTTTCAAACCCACAATAGCCGAAAATGGAAAGACAAGCCTCTTCCTTTGAGTGCCCAAGGTGACTCCAATTTAATATTAACAAAAGCTAATCTATTAGCTTTGCCACTAATGAAAAGCAAAGATTGAAGAAATCATATTACCAAACCGTGAGCTAACCAAGTGGAGAACTGCAGTTGGTTAAGAAAAAAGCGAAAACGAGTAAACTTCAAAGATTAAAAGGAGCTATAACAAAATTCCTAAATTTTTTAAGTAGAAGATACATATGGTCTGGTTTGCTTGCAGGATTTTTATGGTCTTTTCCCGCCCCCTTTATAATAACAATTTTCTTTTCAACATTCCAAAATCTTCCTCAAGAAGCCCTATGGATAATTTTCTTTCCACTTGAAGCATCATTCCAACTAACTAAATGGATTGTAAACTTGGAACTCGCTGACCCCTCTATTTGGATAATACTCTGGTTTGTATCCATATTAATTGGCATTTTTTCAGGCGTAACCTTCACTTACAGCATCCATAGGATTCGTGTTTGGAAAAAGCGAAACGCAAATAGAATTGGTGGGGCCGGGGCCGGGATTTGAACCCGGGCGCTAGGCTCCACAGGCCTATAGGCTACCAGGCTACCTCACCCCGGCCAATTGTTTATGTGGTGTTCCCTAAGTTTTGTTGTGTTTGGGAATTATTTATGTTTACGGTGAAGTGAAAGAGTTTAGTGGGTAAGCCTTTATTTAGAAAAGCTTCAGTTTTAATCTTTAATGCTTTGGAAAGATGAGTGAATTGCAAGATTCAAAGAAAAATATTCAAATCGCCCTTTTAGGAGCCGCTCACTCTCTTAACCATTCACTATTCGTTATTGCGCCGCCTCTGTTAACTTTAATTATGAGCGATTTAGGTGTTTCAAAATCAGTTATGGGAGCTGTGGCAACGATTGCCTCCATGCTTTATGGTGTTGGAGCTTTAGTTGGCGGTCCTTTGGGCGATAGGATTGGAGAGAATAGGACAATAACATTGTGCCTAATGTTTTCGGGGCTTTCCACATTTATTATGCTTGCTGCTTCAGCCGCGCAGAGCATTTATGTTTATGCCATTGCTTTAATTTTGATGGCTTCTTGGGCAAGCCTTTACCATCCAACCGCAAACTCGTTAATTTCAAAAACTTTTAAGGGTAAAGTTGCTGAAACCATGGGCTTACATGGTGTTGGCGGAACATTAGGCGTTGTATTAACTCCCTCAATAGCTTGGTTTTTGGGCGTAAATTTCGGGTGGTCTTGGGCTTTCATTGTTTTTGGAGTATTATGCATTTTGCTTGCATTAATATTTCTTAAAAATTTTAACAAAGTTCAAAACAGGGAGGGAAAAAGTGGAACAATTATGGAAGCATTAAAAATTCGGGAACTCTGGACTCTGTTGATTTTTAACATAGCCATAGGATTTTTCATGAAAGGCGTGGAGCTGTTTTTCCCAACATACCTTGAAGAAAACAGAGGAATAAATTCCATGTGGGCTTCAATAGCCTACACAATACTTTTGGCTGTGGGAGTCCCCGGGCAATGGATTGGAGGGAAAGCCGCTGACAAGGTGGGTTCAAAAAGGGTTTTGATGGCTACTTCCTTAGGTGTCTGTATAAGCCTCTTATCGCTTCTGCTTCTTCCAGCTTACAATGTAGGGATAATAATTTTCATAGTTTTTTATGGCATTTCCTTTTATGCCCATCAGCCAGCACTAAATGCGCTAACAGGTTTTCTATCTCCACAAAACCAACGCGGCGCAGTCTACGGCGTCTTCTTTTTCACGTCTTTCGGCATAGGTTCTCTTTCGCAGGTTATGGCTGGATACATGGCTGACGCATATGGCTTCGATGCAGCCTTTTACATGCTAACCGCCTTCGCTCTCATGGCTTTGATTCTCTCCTTCAAAATTCCAGAAACAAAAGAGAAATAGTCGAACATAAACGAAGTTTATAAATACATAAGCGCATTAAACAGCACTCATGAAAATACTGCAGTACTTCTCAAGAAACGTTAAAGAAAAGAGGCAAGTTTTATAAAAGAATTCATGAGAGGACCGTAAAGTTTTGAAGCTCCGTTTTTGTTGGTTTGAAACGAAAAATGAGCGAATGGATAAATTTTATAATAAAAAGTTAAAAAATGCCATAATTCATTGTGAGAAAAGCTTCAAAAATTTAAATGTAACAGCGATTCCGCCCCTTATACAAAATGGAAAAAGCACGAAGTAAAGCCACAACTTTACGGCATATATAACTGGCATATCCAAAATTTAAATTTAGGGAGAATTATGTTTCGCCAATAACTTGAATGAGGACTGTTCTCCTTCTTGGATAGACATCTGTTTCCACAAATAGAATGGACTGCCAGGTTCCAAATTCCACCCTGCCATCAATTACCGGTAACGTTTTGTCTGGTGGAAGAAGCACAGACCTTAAGTGGGCGTGGGCGTTGGACGGATGCCTATAAGCCTGATTCTTTGGGATTACTTTTTCAAGGAAAGCCTTAATGTCATCCAGTAAGCCATACTCGTTTTCCGTTAAGATTATTATGCCAGTGGCATGGGGCGCAAAAACGTGAACCAAACCATTCTTTACACCCGACTTGGAAACTGCCTCTTGAACCTTATCCGTCAAGTCTATGAAGTCTATTTCGCCTTTTGTGGAAAAGCTGTGGCTGACGTTAAAGACTTTAAAGTTTGACATGCCTTTTTCACTCCAACAGTTTAGTCATTATAATTTCATCTATGTACCTTCCATCTTTGAAATGTTTTTTCGGAATAACCCCTGTCCGCACAAACCCAACATTTTCGTAAACATGAATAGCTCGCTTGTTTGTTGCAAAAACCGTAAGCGTCAAAACCTTCAAACCCATTTTATAGGCTTGCTCCACCAAAGCCTTCATCATTTCAGTCCCGACACCAACATCCCTAAACCCGTTCTTGATTATTATGCCCAAAACGCCTACATGCCTCTCAGAACCATTCAACGGATGAATGTCAGAAGATGCGATAACCTTTCCATCAACTTCAGCGACAAGAAAGAATACTTTATCCTTCTCTAAGCTTGCAAGACTTTTAGACAACCAGTCAATTTCCTCTTCCCTAGAAACCTTCTCATTCCTAATTATTTCAGCTCCTTCCTCAACAAGCGAATTAATAAGCTCAAGCAAATCATCCAAGTCTTCCCACTTAGGCGTCCTCAAAACAACCCGCTGCCCATCCTTAGCAGAAATAATCCTGACAACCTTTCCAGCTTTCATAAAAGCAAATTACAAAACAGAAGCTTATTTCATTTTTCCATTTCTGAAAGAGGAGTTGCGTTGATGCTTCTGTATACAGCCTTTACGCTTTGCGTTTCCGGTGAGGGCTAGTGAAACAATAAAATTAATTGTAATACCTGTTTCACCAAAGTTACCATTAAGTAAGAATTCAATGTGAAAAATATGAAAATATTAGCTATATAGCCTACACCAAGCAAACCAACTTTGAACATTCATTGAAAATAAGCCAGAAAACAGCCGTTTCAGAAATCAATTATTACATGGTTCACATCCAGTGACAAACCATTCAGAAGGCTTGAACAGTTAAGCCGTATACGAAAGCATAAACAAAACTCCACAACCTTCCACTGTATAGCCATGGCTACAAGAATAGCGCTATTGCCAGAAAACTTTTCAAAGAAAACCCTTAAACAGCCGCTTTGAAAACCATCAAAAACTCGAAGCATTAACGAATAGTAATGGTGAGAGCTTGGGATGGAGATTTTCGTCGGTTTTTGTATGAGGCCACGGTTAAGTCCATTCTTTAGGCTTGCTGGCTTTCTGGAAAGGGATGAAATGGGCTTCTTTTGCTGTTTTAAGCCAAATTTAAGCTTGACAATTTTCTGTTTCATAGCAGCGGAGCGGCCATTTTTAGCGTTTAGGTTTGTTCGATTTGTTACAGGTTATAACTGTGGTTTTCGTGGGTAAAGAAGGCGATAATGCGGTTATAATTTTAAAAGAAGCAAAAACGAATTTTCTTCATTTAGAATGTGGTGGAGCGCATGTTATTGATTTTTTCATATTGCCAATTTTGAAATAACCTCTATAATAATTCAACGCCATGTCTTATGACAGAGGATATTGGAAGGCTGTTACATTTGCAAGTTGACCCTTTTGGAAATGACGTTGAAATACTTGAAAGAAACGTTAACAGCAGAAAGGTTAGGGTGAAATGGGATTGGGGCAACTTCAAAAGCACAGAAGGCTTTCCAGTTGATGACAATCTTATAAACTGGGTTATTGGGCAGGAACAAGCCTTAAAAGAATGCTTCTTATGCCTCGACGAGTGGGTTCATAAGCTTAAGTGGCTTGAAGAGACACAATGGTATGAAAGCTGGAGCGACCCAGACAAACCCAAACTCTCAGTTAAAACAGTCATAAGTCCAGGACCATACTTACTTCTTTTAGGCGACCCTGGAACCGGCAAATCCTTACTTGGCAGAGCCTTGGCTGAAAAGCTTACCCAAGTTTACAGGGAAAATGGCATAAAACTTTTTGATGTTCTCTGTTGGAGGAACCAGACGCTGCCAAGCCAACCGAAAATTTCAATTCATAAGGCTGGCGAAGGGAAAAAGATTCTACAGAGGGAGCAGCTTAAAGAGCTCAAGCGAAAGTTCATAACGAAAGTTGGTCTTAAGACACTGCAAATCTTTTTGGTTCTGATGGGTCTCTTCCTAATATCCTTAGGCTTCTACTTCTTGTATCAGGCTTGGATGACTTGGCAAGCTAACCCCATGTATTTGGGGGAACCCCTCCAAGAATATTATAATTACAGTTTCTTAGATTATCTTATAGGAAAGTTTGTTGGGCTAGTGCCATTAACCTTTATTCCAGGCGGAAGCCTCATTTTCTTTGGAATCTTCATATGGTGGTTCTCCAAACTTGGCGGTCTTGGAAACATGAAGGGTATAGCAGGCTCCCAACAAACTGACGTTCCAAAGTTAATAATTGACAATTGCTCTGGGCATGCACCGTTCGTTGATGCCACTGGACACAGAAGCGCCCAACTTTTCGGTTCAATAGCTTGGGATCCATACCAGACTGGAGGGTTAGGCACGCCAGAACATCAGAGGGTCACGGCTGGAGACGTTCACAGGGCATCGCTTGGAATTTTATATATTGATGAAATAAAAAATTTGGACCCAGAAGAGGCGGTAACACTTTTAACAGTGCTTGAGGATGGAATATTACCAATCACTTTAAGAGGCAGATGGCACGGCGGAGACACAGCAGCAATGGCAGTTTCAACAGAACCAGTTCCAGCCATAACTTTTCTTGTGGGTGCTGGAAACTTTGACAGCATAGGACAAATACATCCAGCCTTGATGGATAGGATTTATGGTTATGGAAAAGTTGTTAGAATGAATAATGACATGCCAAACACCATAGAGAATAGACGAAAATATGTGCAGTTCATAGCGCAAGAAGTTAAGCGCTTCAATCTTATTCCCTTCAGCAGAGAAGCCTGCGAAGAAATAGTGGAAGAAGGCAGAAGAAGAAGCAATAAGAAGGATGCCTTAACAACCAAGTTTAGACCCCTCATTTCAATTATTAAGACAGCTGCAACCCTAGCCATGAACGAAGGCTGCAAGATTGTTGAAAGGAGGCATGTTCGAGAAGCCATAGAAAATCACTGCAAAACAATTCAGAGGCAAATATTGGAACATGAAATTAGCGAGAGGGGCAAACTTTTGGAAATAAAGCCTAAAGGAGCGAAGCTTGGGCAAATTTATGGTTTAGTTGTTGTTAAGGACCCATACAGTGGAGAAATGACTGGAAGCGTCTTGTGCGTGAAAGCCCACATGGCGAAGAGAAGTGAGCTTCCGAGGGATTATCCAATTAAGGGCTATTACAAAGTGACTGGAGTGGCTAAGGGTCAAAGTTTCATATCGGACAGCATAGCCAAAGTTAGAAGCGTAATCCTACAAAAATACGGCGTCGACATAGCCCAAGACTATTTAACACACATTGATTTCGCCCAATCCTATGGCGTGGACGGTCCATCAGCAGGCGTAACAATGGCTATACTCTTATGCTCGCTTATTGAGGGTAAACCCGTAAGGCAGGATGTGGCTGTTACAGGCGAAATAAACCTCGGCGTCGGCGATTCCATTCAAATTACGGCTGTTGGCGGCGTTTACGAGAAGATTAAGGCTGCTGAGGCTTGGGGATTCAAGAAGGTGGTTATTCCCCAAAAGAATTTTGAGCATTCCATAGATGTTAGGGACTATAAGATTGAGGTTGTTCCAGCAGCTACGTTAGATGATTACTTGAAAGAATGTTTGATTGAGAAGCCAGCCATAAAAGTTTGGATTCAAAACGCCTTCAAACACAGAAAATCCTAAAATGCTTAGTGGATAAACTCTTTTAGCCTTCTAATACATTAAAGAATAAAATAATAGGGAATCGGTTATGGTTAGGGAAATCGACAAGGCTGAGCTTCGCCGATGGCGCAAGAGGGGCTTTTACAGCGAAAATGTTCTCGTAAAACTTCTAACAAAAAATGGCTTCCACGCAGTGCGGGTTCCAGTTAGCAACCCAAGCCTCAACCCCTTACCAGACATTATCGCCAGAAAAAACTCGGAAATTTACGCTTTTGAAGTGAAAAACGCCAGCTATTACGCTTACTTTCCAAAACAGCAGATTGAAAAACTTTTCAGATTTCTTGAAGAACTGATTCCGTTGGAAAAAGCGCATAAACACGCAGTGCTTGCGGCGCATCTTGGAAAAAGATGGATTTTCAAGGAAATCGACTGGAAGGATTGGGAGAAAAAGCGGATTCCTGAAAAGGCGAGAATTCTAAAAAGAGACAGAGGAAACTTCAACATAATTAAGGAAAATTAGACAAATGCCCACTGAAAAAATGGTGGCTTTTAATGGCTTTAGTTGCAACATTCATTTTTAGCTTATGTCCAGCCATAAAGTTTTCAAAGAAACCCCTATTGGAAATTATGACTTAAACTTGAAAAAGCGATATCCTAAAAAGGAAAGTTTCAACTATCTATAAGCACAGCAAAAATTTTGGAGACTTGGCGGAGGTGAAAGCGTTTATGGCTCAAGAGGTTCAAGGAATAATAGTAAATTACCGTTTAGGTCCCAAAAATCAGAAACCCAAAGAATGCATAGTTCAATTTACCCATGTGAAATCCCTTTCCGAAGCAGGAAGGCTCATAGGGCAGAAAGTGGCTTGGAAAAATGGTAAAAACAAGTTTGTTGGAAAAATAGTGGCTTTACACGGCAAAAATGGTCTCGTTAGAGTACGATTCAGAAGGGGTTTGCCCGGTCAAGCCTTAGGAACAAGGGTTGAATTAACTGGTTAAGCATACGCCCCTTTCTCACCAATTTTTTAGCCAAGTTTTATTAAACATGATAGCCATCCAAGAATTCACCATCATTATGGCTATAGCCCTAAAGAAACCCCACTTAATCCAGCGCCTCGCAGAAGTAGGAACCACCTTCTTAGTAATAACTACAAACTTACCAACAGACGCCAATCTTTTAGCCATGTGCTGGTCTTCTGCCACGGGATTTTCCCAATAACCGCCTATGCTGTTGAAGGCGCTTTTTCGCATAAAAATTATTGAACCCGAAACTCTTGGCTTGCATGATACTGGCACTCTTTCAAACAATTTTGAAACCAAGGCTGTTGTTGTCAGAAACAGTGTATGATACCAGGCTCCATCATAGGGATACAATCGAAAGGTTCCACCAGAAACCCGCTTGTCCTGCATTAATTTTTCAATTTCAGAGATTAAATCCTCAGTTAATATAGTATCTGCGTCCAATTGTATGAGGATTTCATTTTGAGCCAATTTTGAACCAATGTTTCTGGAAATTGGAATGTTTTTATTAGAAACTATGACTTTAGCCCCAAAGTTTTTCGCTATTTCCACTGTCCTATCCTTACTTCCGCCATCAACAACTATGACTTCAAACTTCCGCAAGTGCTGCAATACAATGGGTAGGAGCTTTTCCTCGTTCAATGTTGGAATGACAATGCTTATGCTCATTTGCTCACTTCACATAAAAATTGGGAAGCGTCAAAAATAAAAGTATAAGCGCCCTTGTTATGCGTAGGCTGGCAATTGATTTATGAAATCATTAAACTGAAGAACCGGAATTATAGGCACTTCGTCATAAAACTTGAATCTTCCAGGAACAAGCGATAAAACTGCTGGAACAATTTTAGCCTTCTCCCAAGAGGCAAATTCAAATTTGCCTACGAGCGCAGGTAAGGATTCAGCCAAAGCCATAGTCCTTTTCCTTTGCGCTTCAGCAACTTTCTTTAGGGCTGATGGATGCATTCCATGGTGCCAATGTTTGCAGTCAACGCATAGGATTATTGGCTTTTTATAGCCGGCAACATCTATTTCCCATCTTTTCCAGAATGCCTAAACCACAAATTCTTCTCCACAGAATACCCGTTCCTTTCAAGAATCACAGCAGCCATGCCCTCAAACTCTTTCCAACCGAGAAAACTGCATATGTGTTCAAAATCAGCGCCTAACTCTATGGCATAAACAGCCAACCTGAGACGTTGAATGTTATCGGCATCTACAAAGCTTTTTCTCAGATAAACGAAATCATCATTTTGCAGTTTTCCAAGCAATTTTTCAACAATCTGCGATGGCACTCTTGCATCTTTTTTCAGTATTTCATTTGAAACAGAACCGTTTTTAGTCAATTTTAGAATAGAAATAATCAAATTGATTTCAACATTCAATTAAAAATCTCCTAAAATAGACAATAAAAAAGACAAAAAAATCAGCAATTTCAGTAGCATTTAAAAGTCTTTCCATATTCTCTGCAGCACATCTTTCAGAGGTTAAGGGATAAAACTGCAATTCTGGAACCTCCATAATCTTCAAGTCTTCTTTCGAATTTTATATAAAACCATGATAAGAAACTTCCGCAAAACCTAAAACGTAAAGTAAAACTCAAATGGAAGATAATTCTCCATAAGTTTGAAGGGTTAAATTTGAAAGAAAAAGTCATTGGAATATTAGGTGGAATGGGTCCGGAAGCCACCGCTGACTTGTTCAATAGAATAATAAGGGAAACTCCAGCCAAAAAAGACCAAGATCACCTTAGGGTAATTATAGATAATAATCCAAAAATACCTGATAGAACCACGGCAATATTAGGTGAAGGCGTTAGCCCACTACCAGAGATGGTTAAGACAGCTAAGAATTTGGAAAAGGCTGGGGCAGACTTCATAATAATGCCATGCATAACAGCCCATTACTATTATAAAGAGCTAAGCAAAAGCGTGAAAATTCCAGTATTAAACATGATTGAATTAACAGCGCAAAATATAAACAAAATTTTTCCTAAAGCGAAAAATGCTGGTCTTTTAGGCACAACGGGAACCGTTAAGAGCAAATTGTTCGACAAATCCCTTGGCAAATTCGGTGTTGAAATGATTTATCCGTTAGAAGCCTTTCAAAGAAAGGTTACGAAAGCCATATACGATTATATAAAGGCTGGAAAAATTCTGGAAGGCAAGAAAATTGTGGTTGATGTGGCTAACCATTTAATCGAGTTAGGCGCTGAGGTAATAATTTGCGGATGCACAGAAACATCATTAGTGCTGAAGAATGGAGACGTAACCAAACCAGTAGTTGACCCTGTGCAAATATTGGCTCAAACTGCCGTGAAAGTTGCCCTAGGACGAATGCCGATTCCAAGAGTTTAAAATAGAATTTCATTTAGCCGCTGTGAACTGTTTAAATAAGGCTTGTTAAAACCTAAATAACAATTTCACAGATGGAAGGAAACATAAATGTTTGAAGATTACACTTCAAAAACTCCAAAATCTAAAGCCCTTTACGAAAGGGCTAAAAAGGTTCTTCCAGCAGGTGTTTCATACGCCATAAGATATTTTGAGCCATACCCATTTTACGTTGCCAGAGCCAAAGGAAGCAAACTTTACGATGTCGATGGAAACAGTTACATCGACTTTTGGCTTGGACACACAGCGCTCATACTTGGTCACAGCCCGCCAGCAGTTGTTAAAGCGGTTAAAAGGCAAATAGAGAAGGGCACACATTACGGAGCAGCGCATGAACTGGAAATAGCCTTAGCAGAACAGGTTACAAAAATGATTCCAACCGCAAAGATGGTTCGCTTCACCAACTCGGGAACAGAAGCAAACATGTACGCCATGCGCCTAGCAAGAGCATATACGGGCAGAAACAAAATTGCAAAGTTTGAGGGAGGATGGCATGGAGGCTACGATGCCCTTCACGTGGCTGTCAAACCGCCATTTAACATTCCAGAATCTGCAGGTCTAACGCCAGGAGCGCTTCAAGACACCATAATTTTGCCATTCAACAACATTGAAGGAGTGAAAGAGAAGTTGAAAAGTGAAGATGTTGCCGCCATTTTAATTGAACCAGTCCTCGGCGTTGGCGGAGGCGTTTTCGCAGAAAAAGAATTCCTAAAAGAGCTTAGGGAACTCTGCGACGAAAAAGGAACATTGCTTATTGTGGATGAAGTAATTACTGGATTCCGTTTAGCCCCAGGCGGAGTCCAACAATATTTTGGCGTAAAACCAGACATAACCATTCTTGGAAAAATTTTGGGAGGAGGTTTCCCAATAGGAGCTTTCTGCGGACCAACAGAAATCATGGAAAGAGTGGATACGCTTCGTTATCAGAGACCCCAATACTCCTTCCACGGCGGAACCTTCGCTGCAAACCCAATAACAATGACAGCCGGTTTGACAACACTGAAAATTTTAGAAGACGGCAGACTCATAAATAGGCTGAACAGGCTTGGAGACAAAATAAGAGAAAAACTAAGGCAAATTTTTGAAACAAAAGGCATAGACATACAAGTTACGGGGACAGGCTCCATTTTTAACGTTCACTTCGCAAAAGAAGAGTTGAAAGACGTTAATGCCGTCTTTAGGGCTGACAGAAAGAAACTTGCAGACTACCACTCAAAATTAATCGCAAATGGCGTATTCTTTCTCCCAACCCACAATGGCACATTAAGCACCGCCCACACCAAAGCCGACATAGAAAAACTTTTTTCAGAAACAGAAAACTACGCTGAACGCATAACATAAAAATAAACTTTCTCTAACTAAACTTTATTTTCTTTATCTCTAAGCATTGCTTCAGCCTTCCTCAAATCCATAGGCGTATTTACATTGAAAAAACTCTTAAGCTCCGGGTCTAACTGCCTCAGAACAAGTGTTGAAATGTAGCGGACGTCCCTAAGCTTATCCACCATTGATTGCATGTTCATTTTTCCCTCACTCAAAGCCTTTTTAGCAGCTTCTAAGGCTGGCTTTGTGCAATAAACCGCTTGTAGGGGTTCTATGTAACCGTTTGGCCATCTTGGAATAACAGCGTTTTTGTTTGGACACAAATCAAGCAGAAGTGAAAGAACATCCTTAGAGAGTAGGGGCGTGTCGCATGGAAGGAGAAGTGCATACTCATTCGATGCTTCTTTAAACCCCTTTAAGGCGCCTACCAAGGGACTTTGCACATTGTCGTCATCAACGACGACTTTAACTTTTGAATCTAACACTTTTGTGTAGTTTTCAGCTTGAGTTTTAGAACTGACAACAACTATTTTTTCATCCACAATCTTGTCAATGGCATCTAAAACGTGTTCTATGAGAGGCTTATTTGCCAAAGGCAACAATCCTTTATCTTGCCCAAACCTTCTTGAAAATCCGCCAGCAAGGATTACTGCTGATTTTTCCAATAACGGCGTTTCTCCAGTTTTTACTCGTAGTGGAATACCTTCTATTCTATAAGTTTTATGCGTGAAATATTACGAAAATGGAATACAACATATTACTTAATTCACGAAAATAATCATCAAAGAAGGTCGGAGACATCCATGAATTCAGAGATTAAGGAACTGAACCGCATAATATGCAAGCAATGCGACGAAAAAGACTACGAAAAATGCAAAAGCTGCAAAGTCTACCAGCTAATAAACAAAATAGCCATGCAATAAAGTTATGGCATATTATCTATTTTATCCGCTATCTCATCCAAAATCTTCGTAAGCGGATGTTCAGGTCTTTCCTGAACAAAAACAATGTTTCCCTCAGCCCTCAAAACATCACAGAAGCAAGGTATAACCCCTAAAAGCGGAGCGCCGTATATCTCCTGAAATTTTGCTTGGACTTCCTCTCTCTTCGACTTTGAAGAAACATCCAAAAAAGCCTTGTTAAGAACTATTTCAGTTTTCTTCTCAAATAAGTCGTAGAGTTCGTTAAGCATACGCCTTGTTCCGTCAACGTCTGACCTGTCAAGGGTTGTTGCCACAATAACTAAATCAGCGCCTACAATGGCATTTATGGATGAATACTGAAGCCCAGGACTAGTGTCAAAAATTAAATAGTCAAAACCCCTCTCGCCTAGAAGAGAATTTCTAAGAGTCAAAAGTCTCCCCAGAGCACGCATCTCCCATTTCCTATCCTTAGCAGAAATATCCCTTATAGCTTCAGTTGCCGGATTAGCTAAACCCACAAAAAGTTCACCTTTATTTTGAAATCTTTCGCTTAAATTTATCAAAACTTTCTCTATTCCGCAAGTGCCGTTCAAATAATCGTTAAGCCAGCCCTCAGCCTTCTCAATTTTGAGGATTGTCGAAAGGCTTGGGGCTCTAAAGTCAAGATCTAACAAGCACACTTTTTTGCCACGTTTAACAAGAGTTACGGCTAAGTTCAGGGAGAGGAGGGTTTTCCCGGTTCCGCCTTTGTAGGAATGAACAGTTATTATCTTACCCAAAGTTTATCACCCTTGACTTTCCCTGTCTACATAAAAATAGGCTTTTCTCCCCTTCCTTTCCTTCTTCAAATACCCCATAATAACAAGCTGATTTAGGTAAGCACTTTCAACAGCCCTAGCCCTATGTGTTTGCTGGGCAATTTCCTCTGCAGTAGCTCTGCCAAGTCTGCAAACTGTCATGGCTGTCTTTCTAAGGTGGTCTGGCATAGAAAGCAAGGTCATAACATCAAGCGGCGCTTCTGGAAGCATTTGGACATCTTTTTTGGTGTGCTTCTGAAGTTCAATCATTACTTCTATCTTCTCGTTTAGCCTCTCAAGATTTTCTCTAATTTTTTCCAAGATCTGAAGGGGTTTTTTCCCAAAAACTTCTTGTTTAGCCACTAAAGTCCCCTTTTTAGTGTTTTACTTGTGTACAGTAGTTTTAAGAAAGCAGCAGCATTTATTAAGTCTTACGAAACACTTATAATGATTCACAAAATAAACGCAAACTACTTACGATAAACACTGTTCTCAATCCAAAAAACACCCGAAAACACAATAAATAATAGCATAAAGACGAACAATGCCGCCGCATATCCCGAAGCAAAAACTGCAATTTGCTCAAACATTTTAATCGTTAAACTTAGATTAAGTTATAGAATAAAAGATGTGTTTCGCTTTGAAAAATATTACCGAATAGGAAAGTTCAGCTCTTAAAAAGTTATGGGATTAATTTAGTATGGCACTGGCATTCTGTTTCTGGCTTCTTCCACTATTGGCAGAACCTGTTTAAGCTCCCTAAAGTATTTGAGTACAGTTATGCCCCTCTGGGTTATTGCATAAACGACTCTTCGCTTTCCGATGGTTCTTTCTTCCACCAAATTCTGTTTTATCAGAAATTCTAAATATTCCTTTAAAACGCTACAGTTAACATTAGCCTTATACATTATGTGCGTCAGCTTCAATGGACCACGGTGGGCTAACACTTTAAGAATGTCTATATACATCTCAAGTTTGGAACGTCTCATCATCCAAACCTCTTGGCGATATTTTCAACCTCTTTATATAAAGCTTTTATGGATTCAAACTATGTCTTTTTCCTATTTACTCTGCGTTAGTAGCTCCTTTTCCTCTGCGCTCTTATTAACACGTTTATTCTATTTTGGAAGGCTGTGACCATGTCATCTAGCAATATTTTTTGCAATTCTGCTGAAAGCTCCTTAATGTTTTCCTTGAGAACCTTAGCCATTTTAACTTCCAAATCCCTTCTCTGTTTTAATGTTAAATTTTGCGTCAAAGGTTTTCCTCCACATTAACGCAACAGAAATAGTCCTCAGCTATTTAACTAACTTATGAATAGAAAATATGAATTTCAAATCCATATTTCGAGTTTAACATTCATTTTCGCTTCCTAAAGAACATTAAACCATCTTTGCTGCATATATACTCAAAACCTACTTCTAATAAACTCTTAATCTCCTCTGGGTCTGAAGTTGTTTTTACATGAAATTCGCTTGATTCCTCTTTGAATAATGCCTGTTCTAACTGAATGTATAGTAATGTGGTGGTTCCCAGCTTTTGCCAATCATTTGCAGAAAGCAGGTGTAAGCGTCGACGGTGTTGACTTTTCTGCCCGCTGACCACTTCTGTTTGGCTATTGTTTCCTTCGCGCGCACCAGCGGAACTTCATGTTCATACTTACTTGATGTATATATTTTTGGATATCACGCTAGTCGAATTTGGAGGAGGATGTAAAGTTCTATCCCAAAACGAAAAGACTTAAAGGTTCGGTACTCGTTGTTTCTTGTATAGTTGAAGTATTAGATGGATTGGTACAATGGACGAGAATGATTTCTTCTTAAGTTTTGCAGGCCATGCGCACACTATGAATGAGCTGGAGACTGACCAACAAAGGGAGTTGGAGCTGAGAAGAAGGAACAGCCCAGAAGAAGCCCAGAAACTAGTCGGAACGGTTCTCGACAAACTTGAAAAAGACATTCTAGACAGTGGCTATGGTCTCGAGGATGTGAAACTGTTGGTTTTGTATCTGAGTTATAGAGGGGAACCAGTAGAGAAGGACACACTGATATGTGATTCAATTTTGAGATCGATTGAAAACAGGTTTAAGAGAACTGCTGCAAACCAGCTTAGACTTATTGGACATACAACCCCAGGGGAATTAGAAAACGAAGACATTGTACTTAAAGAGGTTTCAGGAGTCGGCTATAACGGTTTGTCTCTCTTAGCTTTGGTCACAAACCTGCCGATAGGTGTGGGGCGCAGTTGGGGTCTTCGAACAGCGGACGAAGCGGGTGAACAAGGGAGGGAAATGGCTCGTGATGCATGGGTCGACTTCACCCAGCAAGCCCCAAGCAAAGAGTACCTTCGCATGGGAAAGACTCTGCTTGTGCTGACACAGGGATCGAAGGTCGACGCTTCTGGCTTCGAGCATTTCTTGGCAGAAGGAATAGCCAACTTCATGGGCAACACTCGCGAGGCAAGAATAATGAACGTGATAGGCGGAAGTAGTGGTGATGGAGTAACTGCAAAGCTATGTCGCCAATTCTATGGAAGACTGAAAGAACATTCACAGTTTAGAGTCCTTAATGGAGAAGCCGTGTGTGCCTTGATTCCCAACTTGTGCGAAACATCTTTAGGTCTAGACGTAGATGCTGCGCGCGGGGGCAAAATTGGAAGACAACACATCTTTCATTTCAACAGTGAAAAGGAACC
>Ga0315298_1001261_pt1 | contig 47311 bp, 46 predicted proteins | sample WHS_1_MG_FD_203077 | JGI IMG/M metagenome (GOLD analysis project Ga0315298, IMG submission 203077) | Extremophilic microbial mat communities from Washburn Hot Springs, YNP, Wyoming, USA - WHS_1_MG | ecosystem: Environmental > Aquatic > Thermal springs > Hot (42-90C) | place: USA: Wyoming...
CGTTTGGAAAAAATTCTTTTACTAATTCCTCGGTAGATCTGTCTAATACTTTTTCAAAGTATTCTTTTTTATCCATTATTATTCCTCCTTATAATTTTATTTAGACACAACATTATTTTAACTCCCCAAGTCCATATGAAAGTGGAGCATGTGTAAAGAAAAGTGGTTCAATAAAGAAAATGGGAAGTCCATATGCAAGGAAGATATTATACATGGCAGCATTATCAGCAATAAGGTTTAACAAATACTGCAGAGAATTATACGAGAGGTTAGTAAGTAAAGGTAAGGCTAAAAAGTTAGCATTAGTGGCTGTAGCACATAAGTTATTAAGGCAGGCATACGGTATATTAAAGAACAAAAGACCATTTGATGAAAATTTTTGCACTTGACATTTAACATAGAACATCCTGAGGACGTAAGTCCAAAGGATCTCCTATTTTAGGTTTTTTTTGAAAAGAAAACAGGAGATTCTTCGCTGACGCTCAGAATGACAAGATAGGTTAATGTTTGTTAATCTTGCCTTCTTTGTCATCCTGAAGACTTTAGTCCGGCTTATTCAATTTTTTTTAAAAATGTAAAATTTCTTATCAAAGATATTACTTGCATCTTAAATCTCCTTGAGATTTATTTTTCCTTCATATATAGCTTTACCAACAACTACACCAAAAATTCCAAACTTTCTTTTTTCGTAAAGCTTTATCACATCTTCTAAACTGCCAACGCCACCTGATGCAATTACCAGATGTTTTAGATTTTTTGCAAGTTCAACTGTTGCTTCAACGTTTGCTCCTATCATTACTCCATCTCTGCTTACATCTGTAAATAAAAATCCAAATATATCTAAATCATCATATTTTTTAGCAAATTCTAATGGTGAAACTTCTGTTTTTTCTGTCCAGCCTTTAATGGCAACCTTTCCGTCTTTTGCATCTATTCCAACAATTACTCTATTTGGAAAGCTTTCAACTATTTTATAAAACTCCTCCGGATTTTGATAAGCCAAGCTACCAATTACAACTCTTTCAACACCTAAATCTAAAACAGTCTTAACAGCTTCAAAACTTCTAAGTCCCCCGCCAAACTCTATTGGAATATTAACAGACCTAACTATACCCTCTAAGATTTTTATATTTTTTGGCAACCCTTCTAATGCACCGTCCAAATCTACAACATGAATATGCTTAGCTCCTGCATCTTCAAAATATTTTGCCATATCAACAGGATTTTCATTATAAACTTTCACTTTATCAAACTCACCTTTATAAAGCCTTACAACCTTTCCATCCTTTATATCAATAGCCGGAATGATAAACTCTTTTAATGTCATCAAATACTCCTTATTAAAAGTGAGAAAGTGAGTAAGTGGATAAGTGAGAGGTGGGTAAAGACTGGGAAGTATTTACACATCACACATCACACATTGCTAATTAAAATCTATGCTTTTTTCTGATGTTTTTGATAAATGTCCAAACAATAAAGATGCTTCTTTGATGTTTTTAGCAATATCGACTGAAAAAAACTTTAGATTTTCTAAATCTTCTTTTAGATTTTCAAGCTCTACCATGCTTTGAGCTAAAAAGTCTATTATATCTTTTTCGTAAATCGTAAAATTCTCTGGAAATAATGGAGTATGGACTTCTAAAGACGGGATTGTAAAAATGATCCACGCAAGGGCACTAAGGGCTATATTACAAACATCATCAGCTTTTTCTTTGCTTTCTATCTCCGGGATTTTATTTACGATTTCTGAAATTTTATTTAGAGTCTCTGCAAAGTTGTTTAAAATAAATATTGAATCTTCTAAGGATATAATACTACCTTCTTTTACTATCTTATCTATCTTCTTTTGCCCGAAGTAGATAAAAGATTCAACATCATAAATCATTAAATCAATTTTATCTCTTATCATTTTCCTCCTAAATATTTCTCAATTAATTTTCTAATTTTTAACATAATTTTTGTATGAAGTTGTGAAACTCTTGATTCTGAATTACCCAAAATTTCTGCAATTTCTTTCATGTTTAGGTCTTCGTAATAGTAAAGAGTAACTATCAATCTTTCTCTTTCATCAAGCTTATTCATTATTATATCAGAAAGAATTTCTTTAAGTTGTTTTTCTTCTACATACTTTTCTGGTGTATCATCATCTGTAGAGATAACTTCCCAAAGGTGTAAGCTTTCATCGTCGTCTTTACTAATATCAGAATCTATAGATATTAGAATTTTATTAACTGCTTTTTCTGCATATATCATATACTCTTCAAGGCTCATACCGAGATATTCTGCTATCTCTTCTGGCTTTGCTTCCCTTCCTAATTTTGTTTCAAGTTCTACGATTTTGTTTTCAAGATTTTTTACTCTATTTCTTATATTTCTTGGTACCCAATCAAGTTGTCTAAGATGGTCGAGGATATATCCTCTTACTCTGATTTCTGCATAGGTTGAGAATTTTACTCCTTTTGACGGGTCAAACCTTTCAAGGGCATCATATAGTCCTAAAACTCCAACTTGGAAAAGGTCTTCTTCGTCTACTATTGGCGGTAGATTTTGGTGTTTTAATGATTTTACTATGTAATTTATTTTTGGCAGGAATTCTCTGATTATGCTCTCTCTTTCTTCCTTTCTTAGTTGCATAGTCATCCCTCCAAGATGAGTAATTTTTTCTACATTAAGATATGCAAAATTCATGCCAATTTTAATTGGCTTTATTCAAAGATGTAATAGAAAAAGGGTGCAGTTAAAATTACGCAGTGTATATGATTACTGTAGCGATTGAGTATTTTTTTTCGTGAGATATAGAGAGTTTTATCTTGAAATTACGATGGTTTTCTATGTTATGCAGTAAAATTTCTGCAGGTTGGTTTTTGTGTCCTATGATTTCTATTTGTTTAAACGTAAGTATTTCTTTAAAGGCTTGGTAGTATGCTTTAATGGTTGCTTCTTTTGCAGCAAATCTAGCGGAAAGGCATTGTATGTATTCTTTTTTATTAAGGCAGTATTCTATTTCATTTTGCGTATAAATCCTATTTAGGAATCTATCTTTGTACTTTTCATAGGCTTGTTGTATTCTTTTGTTTTCTACTATATCGGTTCCTATGCATATTTCCATTAACTGAGCTTCTCCTGTTTTGCAGCTTTTTAATTTTATATCTATTTAGCTTGGGCAGTTTGTAAAATGATATTATAAGTCTGGACTGTTAGCTGTCCGTCTTTACGTAAAATAAAATATGTTATGAGACTGTAGGAGCAATTCATAAATCGCCTTTACACAGGATTTAGTGTATTTACGAATTTTCTATAATCTTTATTTCTTCTGAATCAATGCTATCATCCATAATTACTAAAAACTACCTCACAAGCCCATAGATTGTTTATTTTCTTCATAGAATTTTCTTCCTTTGTCTGTTATCTCCCAAATTCCCCGTGGAGAATCTTTAGCAAGAAGTCCTTCATTGACCATTGTATTTCTCGCCCATTGGGCAGTATTTTCCCATCGTTTCTGTTTCGGATTAGATGGAAGAGGTTCATAATCATAACTATTTAATATATTTTTCATTTTTTCATGCGCAAGGTTTAATACATCCTTCATCTCTGCCTTTCCGCCTAATTCAATGACAGATTCTATAATAGGAATTACGTAACTCTCCTCAGGAGTTCTTAATCCTCTCTCAAGTCTTCCTTTTGTCCGTCTTTTCTGTCCACGGGTTGGTATTCTCTCACTGAAAATTGTTTGCCATTCTCTTTGAAGTGTTTTTACTTTTTCTCTAAAATATTTTAGTCTTTCGCCATACTCAATAAGTGTCTTTGCTTTATCAAAATCCCGAGTTTTAAAAGATTCTTCCCCTTCCTTGCTTATCGTATTAAAAACTTCTTCAATCTCTTCAAGCAGTATTTCAAAAGCTGTGTTTACTTCATTTTTATCCATTGTATCCTCCTTCAATTATTTTTATTTCTTCATCTGTTAAGTTGTAAAGCTGATACACAAGCTGGTCTATTTCATGCTCAAGATTTTTTACCTGCTGTTGTTTTGATTGGTTTGTGTCATAATCTTCAGATTTGGTTAGACTTAGGATTTGGTCTACTTTTTGGACTATTTGGTCTGCTATGGGTTGGTTTATGGAATTAATTTTTTTGATAGGAAGTTTACCTAAATATCCTTCGTCAAAGTGCATTGTTCTAATGGCTCTGTTATAAACAAACCAATAGTAAAACCATTCTGCTAAACGTGAGTTTAGAATTCCAAGAATGTATTCATAAGAAAATGATTTATCTTTTAAAAATGTATTCATTACAGTATCAAGCGTTAAATGACCTTCCTTATCATAAGTTGCCATAATGATTATTCTGTCAAAAGGCTTCATAACATGAGCAACAATATTTTGAGAAATTATTTTAGGTCTCATATATTTCTTAACTCTTGCACTGTTTAACTCTGATTTAGTTAGTTTAACTTTATCAATTTCTCTATATATTTGGTATTTGTTAACATTTTTTCCTCTTAGTATAGGATAGCCTGTATCTGAAATTTTTCTTTGGAATGGCAAGCCTCTAAAAGTTTCTGATATGTTATAAAGTTTTAAGCTATCTTGCATTAACTTTTTAAGAATTTCTAATTTGATTTCGTCAATGTAGATTGGCAAAATTTCCAATTTTTCAATGACTTCTGAATTAACATCGTTTATAATTTCAATCCTATCGTTCCAAAAATCACCGGCTTTATAAAGATAAGATTTTTCTTTAACTTTTTGGCTAATCAAAATAACTTGTTCAAGTCTAACATTTTCAAAAGCCTTAGAAATGTCAATCAGTGTTAGAAGCTTATTTTCTTTATAAACAACCCTTCTGGTTCTCTCCCAACTGTCAACATAAGTTATAGATTTTGGTATTACATAAGATAGGATGCCTTTTTCTTTTAAAAGGTTAAAACCTTTTTCTATAAATAAAGATGCTGAATTTTTACGAGTTTCATAAAATTTGTAATGGTCTTCTATATAATCCTTGTATTTTTTAACATCTGCACCATGTGGCGGATTACCAATCACAATATCAAAGCCATCAACCACTCCAAACATCCACTCTGGGTCAAACCAATCAGCAGATGCATTTTGGTCAAAAATATCAAAATTAGCTATTTTTTCAGCTACTTTATCATTCCAACCATCATTAATCAAAGCATTCTTTAGCTTTTCTCTCAGCTCTTTATCTTTATCTTGTAATTGATTTTTTTCAGCTCTTGACTTAATTCTAAAATATCTATGTCTTAAAAACTTTAGCTCTTGCTCTAACTTTTCAATCTCTTTATTTCTTAAAGATTTTTGATCGGGCTTGTCTAATCCAATTAAAGCATTTGCAGAGATAAATTTAGTCTCAAGGTTTGGCAGGGTTAAAATTCCAAAGTTTGGTTTACTTATATCTACTTTCTGGTCTAATATCAAAGATATAAAAAATCTGAGTTTACTAATCTGTATAGCTATTGGCTGTATATCAACACCATATATACAGTTTTCTATCAGATAAAGCTTTCTTGCATAGTCTGGATAGTTTATGCTTTCGTCAAAGTTATCGTTAATTTCTTCTAACAGTTTTTCTCTTTCTTGCTTATCTTTTTCTGACCTGAATACCGCATCTGCTTCCTTAGATGCTCTTTCTAATTGAACCTCTTTCCAAATTTCATTAGACGGGTCAAGCTTTTGAAGTAAAAACACAAGCTTATGAAGAATTCCCATCGGAAAAGCACCGGAGCCACAGGCAGGGTCTATTATCTTTATCTGGTCTATTGCTTCAATTAATTTTCTTTTCAAACCATCTGAAATTTTTGGCTCTTCATCAGAATAAGAGAATAGTTCATCAAGAATATTTTCTGCTTCTGGCACTTTTGTTTTTAGATATTCTCTTAAGCTTTCTTCCACCATATAATCTACTATCTCTCTTGGCGTGTAGTAGCTGCCTGTTGCCTTTCTTGCTGTTGTATTGGTTTCTGGATTGTAGCTTGCAAGGAGATTTTCAAATACCTTTCCAAGCAGCTCTGGGTCAAGGGCTATCTCTTGGTCTATCGGAGTTGCTTCATCTGTTGTAAAGTTATAGCTTTTTAAAATGTCAATAAGTCCTCTAACCTTTGCATTTTTGCCTAAACCATACTTAGATAAATCAACTGTTTTTTCATCGCTAAAAAATAACTCATCACTGATTTTAGCCTGCTTCTTTTCATTTCTTGAAAATCCATCTATGTAGACTTTATCTTTATCCAAACAGTCAAAAAGTCCACCATTTATAAATGGAATATCTTTAAACAGCTTTGAAATTACTTCTTCTTTGCTTATCAAAAACTTATCTTCATATCTGTATAAGCTTTTTACTCCAAAGTCTTTTTTGTTAGCAGGAAAGCCTTTATCCTCTGCCCAACCTCTTTCATCCATAGGTCTGTTTAACGTTGCAAAAAATAGATTTTGCAAAATTGCATTGTAGTAGTTATTACCTTTGCCAAAGTCTTTTACTATCTTTTTTAGCTCTTTTTCATCAAATAATTTATCTGGCACTAAGCCTTTTTCTTTCAAAAACCATATGAAGATTAATCTGGTTAAAAGTCTGATTAAACCTTGGGCGTTTCTGATTTCTCTGTCTTTTTCCGGGTCATCAGAGTATTTATAATCATCAGGAAATTTGACTTTATCAAGTGCATAGTAATACCAATTTTGAAGATCGTTGTAAAAATCTCTTGTGATAGGCTGGGTGCTGAAAGCTTGCTTTATAGAGTCTAAGTCTGTAAAATCACAGTCTTTAAGCTGCTTTTTAAATGTTTTGTTTGGTAAATTTGGACTTACGTAGAATGTAAATCTTTTGTAGTGGCTATAAGTTGCCTTTGTGCCATGGGTAGTTTTAAACACAAAAGAAAGTCTAAAGTTTTTGTTATCATCATAGAATGCAAATAGTCCATAGAATTTTTGATATCTTTCTAAAAGTCTTTTAGCAATATCAAACTGTCTTTTTTTACTTGTCCTTTCTGTAAGATTATCAATTTTGATGGCAAAAACTACCAAATCTGCATCTTGCTTTAATCTAATGTATCCAATTTCTTTTATGTCTAATACGTTGTATTTTTCTTCAATATCTTGAGTGTTATAAGCAGGGCTTATATAAACAGTAAACCCTTTGTCTAATAAATATCTCTCTAAATTTTCAAGTGAAAAGTCTTCTGCAAGGGTTGAAAGTTTATTTTCCATTGGCTGACTTTCTCAATTTTTTAATTCAATGCAAGATATTATAGCATTTAAGTGAGAAAATGAGTGAGTAGAAAGATATCAAAACATGAGATCCTTCACTTCGCTGCTGGATGACAAAGACCATATAATGGAGCCATTGTAAGTGCCAGCAAAGAATCCCGGACTTTATACCTCTATGGTGTCATTCTGCAGCCGGCGAAGAATCTCTGCCTTTATGTCCCTATGTCATTCTGAGCGTAAGCGAAGAATCTCATTTTTTAAAAATTATCAAAACATGAGATCCTTCACTTCGTTCAGGATGACAAAGAGCGATTCATTTGTGACTTCTGCAAATTTGCGAAGAATCTCTGTCTTTCAATATTTACATCTCACCTCTCACGTCTCATCTGTAAACTTCTGATTTTCTACTGCCATGATAATTTCTTGATTTTCTAAATCTAACAATTTTAACTGACTTTCTACTCTCTCTATAAAATCTTCTCCAATCTCTTTTTTAATCTCTTCTAACTCTTTTTTTAATTTTTCTGTGTCATTCAAATGATTTTCGATCTTAGCTATTTTTTGCAAGATATACTCTGAAAGACTGGAATACTCCTCAATATCTTTAATTAAAGCTAAAACAAAGGACCTTAACTCTCCAATGTCCCTATCTTTTAAATGGTTTAATAGATTAATAGCTTTTTCTTCTGTGGCTCCTGGTTTAGCTTTTCTTTTTATGTATGCTTTTTTATCAAAAACTATTTTGTAATTACTCCAAAAATCCTTTGATATTTTTAATCTTTCTGTCTCCGGAGTAGCTTTTATCTTCTCATAAACTTCTTCAAAGCTTACTGTTTTTGGTTGTCTTTCTGCATAATCTTTATAGCCTACAAATAGGTCTTTGCCTTTTCTTATAAAGACCATAAGCTCGTTTTTGTCGGACTGCTTAGCGGTTTTTACTCTTTGAGGCATGTTCTGTATTTCTTTTATAACCTCTGGATGGCTCTCTTCTATCTGACTAAGCTCATCTCTAACCTTTGTAAAGAAGCTTTCTTCTTCATCTTCTCTGTATTCGTTTAATCTCTTGTAGAGTTTAGATGGTTCTGGCTCTTCTGATGGGTCAAAGATTTTAGCATCTTCTCCAAGTATGCTATGAATCATAAACATCTTTGTTTTAGCTATCTCTTCAGACCTTACTATATCGGCTCCTTGTTCTGTTGGGAAGAAGTTTACTATGTATATCTCATCATATACTTTTTTGCCTATCCTGTTTATTCTTCCAACTCTTTGTATAACTCTAACAGGGTTCCATGGTATATCATAGTTTATAACCGCTCCCGCTCTGTTTAGGTTGTATCCTTCAGAAAGTTTATCCGTCGTAAGCAGGATTTTATATTTATCTTCTTGGTATTTATACTGTGCATCAAAATTTTTTGCTATCTCTTCAAAGGTTGTTTTTCCTATGTTTCCATAAGCCACTAAAACTTTATCTTTAAAATGTCTTTTAAGTATTTCCTCTAAATGTCTTGCAGTGTCTGTATATTCTGTAAATATGACAACCTTTCTACCCTCTTTTAAAAACTCTTCAATGCCCTTTATAAGTCTATCTGCCTTTGGGTCGTTTTGTGTAAGTTTTAATTCTTCCATCTTCTGTAAAAACTCATCAAACAGCTTTATGTCGTTTTGTATGTCTTTTATAAATTTGTCTTTTTGCTTAAACTTGCTTAAGTCGTAAACTTTGTAATATTCAGCGTTTGTCTTTTGCTCTTTTAAATTTTGCTCATATTTTTCAAGCTCTTTCAAAATCTCATCCGGGTCTTTCTCTGCTAAATCTTCCATTAGTTTTCTATCAAGGATAAACTTATTTGTTTTTTCAATAAAATCTAAGGCTGTTTCATGAATGCTTTTAAATCTTTTTATGCTTTCATAAAATGAGCCAAAGCTACTTTCAAATCTTTTAACTAAAAGCCTTCTCATAAAGTCGTAAAGGTTTCTTTGATATGTAAGTAAAAAGCTTTCTTCTTTTCTTAGCTTATCATCATCTTCTATTTCAAACTCATCGTTTTTAATTCCTTTTTCATATTTGACTGGAATGTAAATAGCACCTTTAAACCTTCCGCCTTGCTCTTCTTCGCTAAAAGCTAATATTACTTCATCATAAAATTCTGACTGCTCTTTTGTAAGCTCATAAAACCACTCTATCGGGTCCTTAACTTCTGGCAGGTCAATCTTTTCTTTGTAATGCTTCAAATCAAGCCTGTTTCTTCTTATTACTACCGGTTCGAGTATTGACCTTATATGTCTTGCTAAATCCTTAGTCTCTGTTTTTACGTTGTCTATTTCTACCTCTACATTATTTTTACCAAAAATTTCTTTGTAGTAGTTTAAAGCTCTTTCTTTCTTTTTCTTGTTTGGAGAGTTGTAATGATTTTTTATGTAAGAAAGTTTATTAAAAAGGCTTTCATACTCTTCAAATTTAGATTTAAGGTCTTCATCAAATACAATGGTTGATTTTTTTGGTATGGTAAAGAGTTTTAAAAGTGCAAATATGTCAGATGGTCTGTTGTTAAAAGGCGTTGCTGTCAGAAGTAGGACGGTCTTTCCTCTGCATATCTCTTTAAGATAATGATAGCTAAGAGTATTTTCATTCCTAAACCTGTGTGCTTCGTCAACTATTACAACTTCTATACTATCATGCTCTCTGACAAACTCTAAGGCTTTTTCTAACTTTCCAACGGAGAAAGTCTCCCAGCCATACAGCTCAAAATCTTCTAAGTACTTTTTCCATCCTGTAGATTTGTCATCAGGTCCAATAAGATGAGGCGGTGCTATGACTATACCTCTTTTTCCTAATGCCTTTGCTACCATGCATGCAACAACGGTTTTTCCAAGACCCACAACATCAGCTAAAATCGTTCCACCGTGAGATTTGCAGTTTGCAATAGCCTGAGAAACAGCCTCCATCTGATAGGAGTATGACTTATAACCTTTTCTCTTCATAAGCTCTATAAGGTCGTTAAATGTATCTTTTGTTTTATGGGTTTCAATGTATGTTTTTAGTAGATAAACATAAGCTGAAAATGGGTCTACATCTCTTAAAGCAGTTTCTTTATTTATGGTGTAAACAAGCTTTTTCACATCATCCTCTGACAATGCTATTGAATCTTTCCATAGATTGTCAAAATACTTTTCTGCTTCTTCAAATCCATAGTCTTTTATCTCAACGTTAAACTCGTATTGGCTTACAAGTCCTGCTCTTGTTAAGTTGCTGCTGCCTGTTATAAAAAGATGTGGCGCAGATGTTTCTTTTGTTTTAAATAAATAAAGCTTTGAATGATTCGGCTCCCAGGTCTTTCTTATGACTATTATTTTTTCTTCAAAAAGTTTTACGAAAAACCTAACTTGCTCGTATATATCTTCATTATCTAACTCTTGGCTTGTAAATGCTGTCTTTATAGAGTTTATTAAAGCTTGAAAATACTCGTCTTTACTTTTAAGCTTTGTTGCTGCTTCATACAGTCCAAAGCTACCTTTGTCTACGTTTAATCCAACTAAGATTTTTATATGCTCCTGCGAAAGCTTACCTTCGTCGTATAGCTTTTTTAAAGTTTCATAGAATTCTTTTATTCCTGAGAAATAGAAAAATCCAACAAGAAATTTAAGCTCCGTGCTGACTTCAATAAGCTCTTGCAGTCTTCTTTTAAGGTCTTTGTTTCCATGATTGGTTATAAATGTACTCAAGGCTGGAAACCTCTTTTGTCAATCTACATTAAAAAATTTTTAACATATACACGTCGGGTGAGAAATTTAGTAAAAGTATGAGATTCTTCGCTTCGCTCAGAATGACAAGTAAGCACTGTTAACATACTTTCACTTTCTTTGTCATCCTGAGGCCGAAGGCCGAAGGATCTTCTTTTTAAATTCTATAAAAAACACTAATTTCTCACCCAAGGTATTAAAAATTTTTACATATATTATATACGGCTGAAAATTCAAAAGATGCGAGAAAGTGAGAAATGATAAGTATTTTTTAAAGTCTTTTGCACAGCATTTCACAATATGACTAAAACTTCATCATTTTATGGTAAAATATTAACAATTTTTTATTAAAATGAGGTTAGAATGCTAAATTTTGCTGGTAAAAATGCACTTATAACAGGCTCTACAAGAGGTATTGGTAAAGCGATTGCAGTAGAATTTGCAAAGCTTGGGGCTAATGTAATCATTACCGGTAGAGATAGAAAATCAGCTGAAGTTTTAGCAAACAATATTGAAAAAGAGTATAACGTTAAAGCATTTGGAATAGATTTAGATTTAGCCGGAGATATCTCAAAAAGCTTTGAAGAGATAAACAGCTTTACACAAGGAAAAATTGACATACTTGTTAACAACGCAGGAATTACAAAAGATACACTTTTTATCAGAATGAAAGAAGAAGATTGGAACAGTGTTATCAATGTAAACCTAAACGGTACGTTTAAAGTCACTCAACAAGTTGTAAAACTAATGATTAAGCAAAGGTACGGAAGGATTATAAATATAAGCTCTATTATTGGTTTTATTGGAAATATAGGTCAGGCAAACTACGCAGCTACAAAAGCTGGATTAATAGGATTTACAAAATCCTTAGCAAAAGAACTTGCATCAAGAAATATCACAGTTAACGCAGTTGCTCCCGGCTTTATAGAAACTGATATGACAGCAGAACTTCCGGAAGATATTAAAGCTCAATATCTTAAACAAATACCATTAAACAGATTTGGAAAGCCAGAAGATGTTGCAAACGTTGTATTATTTTTAGCATCCGATTTGGCAAGTTATATAACTGGTGAATTTATTCACGTAAACGGCGGAATGTATTAAAAAATTTTAAATATAGGAGGTAATAAAAATGTCAGTTGAGCAAAGAGTAAAAGAGATTATAGCAGACCAACTCGGTGTTGATATTGAAAAAATCACACCTGAAGCAAGATTTGTAGATGATTTAGGGGCAGATTCTTTAGACGTAGTTGAGTTAATCATGGCTTTTGAAGAAGAGTTTGGTATTGAAATCCCGGATGAAGATGCTGAAAAAATAGCAACTGTTAAAGATGTTTTAGACTACATTAAATCAAAGCAAGGGTAATAGATATGAGAAGAGTCGTCGTTACTGGTTTAGGGGCTGTAACACCAATAGGTAATAACGTAAAAGACTTTTGGTCAAATCTTGTTGCAGGTGTTAGTGGTATAGACGTAATCAAAAGGTTTGACCCGGTTGCTATAGGATTACCTGTAATCATAGCCGGAGAAGTTAAAAATCTAAATCCAGAGCAATTTTTAGATTCCAAGGAATTAAAAAGAATGAGCGATTTCGTTAAGTTTGCTGTAATAGCAGCAAAAGAAGCAATACAAGACTCTGGATTGGAGCTTGACAAGCTTGACTTAACAAAGGCTGGTGTTATAGTCGGAACCGGTATCGGCGGCTTGAGGGATATTGAAGAACAACAGAAGGTAGTAATGGAAAAAGGAGTAAGGAGAGTTTCTCCTTTCTTTATTCCTTCCGGAATCTCTAACATGGCAGCAGGTTATATATCCATAGAGTTTGGGTTTAAAGGTCCAAACTCTTGTGTTGTAACAGCATGTGCGACAGGGACACATTCTATTGGCGATGCATTTAAAATAATTCAAAGAGGCGATGCTGATATTATGATAGCAGGTGGAACAGAATCTGCTATTACACCGCTTGGAATTGCTGGATTTGCTAACATGAAAGCTTTATCAACAAGAAACGATGAGCCTCAAAAAGCATCAAGACCATTTGATTTAGAAAGAGATGGCTTTGTAATGGGTGAAGGTGCCGGTATAGTGGTTTTAGAAGAGTTAGAACATGCAAAGAAAAGAGGAGCTAAAATTTATGCAGAAGTTGTAGGATATGGATTGACAGGTGATGCTTACCATATTACAGCTCCATGTGCTGATGCAGATGGTGCAAAAAGAGTTATAATGATGGCTCTTAACGATGCGAGAATCAACCCGGATGAGGTTGATTATATTAACGCTCACGGAACATCTACTCCATTAAACGATAAAATAGAAACATTGGCAATAAAGGAAGTGTTTAAAGACCATGCATATAAACTAAAAGTTAGCTCAAACAAATCAATGATAGGACACCTTCTTGGTGCGGCAGGTGCAGTTGAAGCAGTTGCAACTGTTTTAACTATCAAAAATGGAGTTATTCCACCAACAATAAACTACGAACATCCAGACCCTGAATGTGATTTAGATTATGTACCAAACAAAGCTATAGAATATCCCGTAAAAGTTGCAATATCTAACTCATTTGGATTTGGTGGAACCAATGCTTGCTTAGCATTTAAGGTTTTTGAAGATTAAATAAATTGATATGGAAGAAAAAAATCTATCTGCTGATAATTACGAATCGGTTGGAGAGTTTAAAGATAAAGTAAAACAGCTTGAACAAATCATCGGATACACTTTTAAAGATAAATCCCTACTGCTAGCAGCTATAACTCATAGGTCTTTTGTAGCTGAATACCATAAAAAAATACCAGATTATGAAGTTTTAGAATTTCTTGGAGATGCAGTTATATCTTTAATCATCAGTGAAATTCTTATTAAACAGTTTCCCCATGCAAGAGAGGGAGAGCTTTCTCAGTACAGGTCTGCTATTGTAAGCGAAGCTTACTTGTCAAAATTGGCAAGAAATGTACATTTCCAAGATTTTGTTTTGATAAGCAAAGGTGAAAAATACCAAAAAGGAGCAGAGAGAGAATCGCTCCTTTGTGATGTGTTTGAAGCAGTTTTTGGGGCAATATATACAGACTGTCAGTATAATTTAGATATACCAAGAGAGATATTCAACAAAAATTTTAAAGAAATTGTTATAAATGACATACAGCAGGAAAATCTACCAAGAGATTATAAATCTCTTTTACAGATAGAAACTCAAAGACTTTATGGTAAAATACCAACATATAAATTAATCTCATCAGAAGGTCCAGAGCATGATAAAACGTTTACAGTAGAATGTTATGTTGAAGAGATAAAAACAACAGGAAAAGGAAAATCAAAGAAAGAAGCAGAAGCAAAGGCGGCAAAAGAAGCTTTCAAAAAACTAAAATCAGAAAGGTAAGCGAAATGAGACTTGGAGTTAATATAGACCATATAGCAACCCTTAGAGAGGCAAGAAAAACAACAGAACCAGACCCAATAAAAGGAGCTTTAATAGCCATTGAAGCTGGAGCTAACCAAATAACATTACATCTAAGAGAAGACAGAAGACACATACAAGATGAAGACTTGTTTAGATTAAAGTGTGAATTAAAAGACAAAAATATCCCTATAAACTTAGAAATGGCACCAACCTGTGAGATGCAAAATATAGCATTAGAAGCACTGCCAAACAATATAACCTTAGTCCCAGAAAAAAGACAAGAAATTACTACAGAAGGTGGATTAGATGTTGTATCTATGATAGATTATCTTAAAGATTTTATCAAGCCAATAAAACAGCAAGGTATTACTGTTAGCTTATTCATAGACCCAGACTTTAAGCAGATAGATGCATCTGTAGAAGTAGGTGCTGATGCAATAGAGATACATACAGGCGAGTACGCAAATGCTTACGGTAAAAATGTAGGAAAAGAACTTGAAAGAATAAAAAAAGCTGCAAAATATGCTAAGGAAAAAGGTCTAAAAGTGTATGCAGGACACGGCCTAACATATCAGAATGTTTCAGAGATAGCAAAGATAAAAGAAATTGAAGAGTTAAACATAGGACATTCTATTATTGCAAATGCTATATTCTTAGGATTATACGAAGCAGTAAGGAAGATGAAAGAGATAATTTTAAATGCAAGGAAAGAATTAGAAAGTGAATAGGTTAAACATTAATGAATACACATTAAGCGTTGCTTAAGCGAGTTGTTTATATATGTTGGGGTGAGAAATTGGTGATTTAATAGAATTTAAAAAGAAAATCCTTCGGACTTACGTCCTCAGGATGACGACCAAAGGTTAAATAATAAGCATCAAAGAAAGGAGATCCTTGTTTGTCATTCTGAGCGAAGCGAAGAATCTCGTGCTTTTATTGAATTTCTAGCCCGTCATATAAAGATATAAAGAATACAATATATTTGATAATTTAATTACTTATATCATCCAAATACCCTGGAGGAGCAATAAATGTGTGGAATTGTTGGTTATATAGGACATAGAAAAGCTGTACCAGTGCTACTTCACGGACTTCAGAGATTAGAGTATAGAGGGTATGATTCTGCAGGTATCGCTGTTTTAGACGAGAATAAAAAACAGATAATTATTGAAAAGCAGGTTGGTAAGGTAAAGGATTTACAAGAGTATTTATGGGGCAAGGATATAAAAGGTTCAATTGGTATAGCACATACAAGATGGGCAACCCATGGACCACCATCTATAGAAAACGCCCATCCACATATAAGTGAAAGTGGAACTATAGCAGTAGTTCATAATGGAATTATAGAAAACCATGCTTCATTAAAAGAAATGCTTATAAACAAAGGCTATACTTTTAAATCTCAAACAGACACAGAAGTAATCGCACATCTTATAGAAGATCTATACGATGGAAATCTTTTAAATACTGTTTTAAAAGTGGCAAAACAGCTTGAAGGAGCTTATGCTATCGGAGTTATATCTACCTTCGAGCCGGATAAAATAATTGGGCTAAGAAAAGGCAGTCCTTTAATCGTTGGACTTGGAGAAGGTGAAAACTTTATAGCTTCCGACATACCGGCGGTTTTAGAATACACTAAGAAATTCATTACTCTTGATGATGAAGAAATAGCAGTTTTAACAAAAGATAAAGTAGAAATTTACGATATAAACGGAAATAAAAAAGAAAAAAAGTCATTTACTGTGAACTGGGACATAGCTGCTGCTGAAAAAGGTGGTTATAAACACTTCATGTTAAAAGAAATATACGAACAACCAAGAACAATAACAGATACGCTTACAGGCTTTTTCTCAAACTTAGATAATCCTGTTTTTGGGCAGTTAGATAAAATTCAAAATATTGTAATCATAGCTTGTGGAACATCATACCATGCAGGATTGGTCGGTAAATTCTGGATAGAAAAGTATGTAAAAATACCAGTAATAGTTGATTATGCTTCTGAGTTTAGATATAGGGGTTTTCCAGTTTCAGATAAAACATTGATTATAGCAATCAGCCAATCTGGAGAAACGGCAGACACAAGATTTGCAGCCATCGATGCAAGAAAAAAAGGAGCAAAAGTTTTATCTATTGTCAACGTGGTAGGTAGTTCTTTATCAAGAGAAAGTGATTATGTTTTATATACATACTGCGGTCCGGAGATTGGAGTTGCAGCAACAAAAACTTTTACAACTCAACTAATTACACTATTACTTTTTGCTTTAAAATCGGGACTTGAAAGAGGAAATATAACAGCGTCGGAATTTGAAGAGCATCACAAAAAGTTAAACCATTTACCAACAGTTATAAACGAAGTTTTAAAAGAAGACAAAATCATAGAAGAAATTTCTTATAAATACCATAATGCTAAGGATTTTCTATTCTTAGGTAGAGGTTTAAATTATCCTATAGCGTTTGAAGGAGCATTAAAACTTAAAGAAATCTCTTACATCCATGCAGAAGGATACCCAGCCGGAGAGATGAAACACGGACCCATAGCACTAATAGATGAAAATTTACCAGTAGTATGTTTAGCTCCAAAAGACAACTTATATGAAAAGATGATTTCTAATATTCAAGAAGTAAAAGCAAGAAAAGGCATCGTAATAACCCTTACAGATTCAGAAGATAAAGAGATAAAAGAACTTTCAAACGAAGCTATTAAAATTCCTTCTGTTTCAGATGAAAACCTATATCCAATAGTTTTATCAGTTCCATTGCAATTACTTGCTTATCATATAGCTGTTATACTTGGCAAAGATGTTGACCAACCAAGAAACTTAGCAAAAACTGTTACGGTAGAGTAAAAAATTATAAGTTATAAAACATAGGCAGTTAACTTTCATTTTTTAAACTTTAAGAAAATTTTTCCGAAATGATTTATAGTATTATAAATATAAAAATTTCGAGGAAATGAAATTGGATAAAATTAAATTACCATCCTTAGGTAGGTTTTTACCCCTTTCCAAAAAAAACAAAGTGTTTACAGGAATAGAGCTTGATACAGATTATGCAAGAGTGTCAATTTTAGAGAAAGATGGTGAAGATTTAATATTTTCAATTATGCCATTTGAAATACAGCTTACTGGAGATAATGAACAAGATGGATTTATCTTAAGACAGGAGCTTGAAAGAAGAGGTTTAAATGTAAAAATTGCCAATTTTAGCATTCCTGTGTCAGCGGTCTTAATTAAAAATTTAAAACTCCCAAAAGTTAGTGAAAAAGAAATGATCGATGCAATAGAATGGAATATTAAAGAAGATATAGTAAACTTAAAAGCTGAAACTGTTTACGATTATTCAATAATACATGAAGATAAAGATTTTTATGATATTATAGTTGTCATTGCGAAAAATAAACAAATAAATCGAGTATTAGAAGTCGCGGAAAATGCTAAGATCGAAGTTGATATAATAGAACCATCAGCAATGGCATTATTAAACTTGGTATTTTTACAAAAAGAAAAGGTTGATAAGAACAAGGAAGAAAAAAATATCTGTTTGATCCATCTTGATAAAAATGATTCTTATTTGTTATTCTCTAACAATAATGTAATAATACAACCAATAGAAATGAATTTTAAACTTTACGAAATGCTCGATCCAGACGCAAAAGAGCAAGAAGTTATGAGACTAATAAATGAGATAAATTATTTCTTCCTTACATTACAAGAACCAAAAATAATATATACTTCAGGATTGTTTGTAAAGTATCCAGAAATAAAAGCTTACACACAGTTAAAATTTAGTACAAGGTTTATTCTTGAAGATATTGATTCAGTTCTTTCATTAAACATAAAATATAGTGGTAATTTTCCGATACAAATTTATAATACATCAATAAGCTTAGCATATAGAGGGTTAGAATGATAAAAATAAACCTAAATCCAAGAAAGAGAAAAAGAGGATTAACTGTAGTCACACCATCTATTAGTCTAAAATCCTTAAAATTGGAAAATGTAAACAAATTTCTCGTAATCTTACTACCGGTTATTTTAATAGTAAGTTTATTATTTTATTACTTTTACTTAGAATTGCAAATTAATAGCCTACAGCAAAGAAAAACAGAACTTGTCGCAGAAAAAGAAAAATTAAAGACTATAGAAAACAAAATAAATCAGCTGAAAAAATCAATAGCCGAGCAAGAGAAACAAAAAGATAAGTTAGAGTTAAGATTTAAAACTTTTCAATATTTAGCAGATTCAAGAAAATCTTTAACACCAAAATTGAATAGTGTTGTTTTACCAATACCTGATGGATTATGGCTTGAATCTGTTGAAATATCAAAAGACTCCGGAAAAATTACTGGAAATTCTCTCAAGCCAGAACTTATAGCAAGATACTATAAATCTCTTAGCAGTTCTTATAAAGATATCGTCTTTAATGCAACAGAGAAGAAAACGTCACCAGCAAATATTATTTTCTATAATTTTACACTCGAACTTAAAAATCAAACTGCAGAAAAAAGAGAGGGAGCATAATGGATTTAGTGAATATAAAAGAACAATGGGAAAAAACTCCAAGATGGCAAAAAGCTTTTTTATTAATTGCGTTAACAGGTGCAGTTTTATATCTTATCTTCATAATTTTAATTTCCCCAAAATATGATGAGTATAAAACTTTAAACGAAGATGTCCAGAATCTTGAAAAAGAGTTAGAGCTTTTAAAATCATCTGTAAATCCACAAATTCAACTTGTCTTAGAAAAAAAACTACAACAGGTTAAAGCCAACCTAAAAAACATTGAAAACAAACTTGAAGTAATGAAAAAAATTATCCCGCCAAAACCAAATTTAGATGATATTTTAGATGTTGTATCTTTAAGCGCAAAGAAAAGTATGTTAACTTTAAACTCTTTCAAAGTTGAAAAAGAAGAAGATGTAATCCTATATTACAATAAAAATACTGATAGGTTAGAGGTGTTTAATCCTACGCCAAATAAGGATAAAAAAGAAGAGCAGAAAATTCCAGAAAATGCTATAAAGCTTAAAAAAATTAGCATTACTGCAAATGTTTCTGGAAATTTTAATTCTATAAAAAACTTTTTAGATGAGATAGCAAAGTCTGAAAGATTTATAAGTGCAGAGAATGTTTCTATAAAAAAAGAGGGTGGAATGTTAAATGGGGTAGTGAATCTTGCAATTTATTATTTGCCAGAATGATTTAAAGCGAAACGTGAAACGTAAGACATGAGAGGTAATTATGGAGGATATATTATGAAAAAAACTTTAATTTTATTAACATTATTGAACATAGGATTTTCTTATGCTGGGAAAGTGGATTTGCCTCCACTCCCAGATATAGGACCTTTTACAGGATTAGAGGCAACGGTTGGTTATATTCAAAAAGAGAATGGTGAAAAGTTTATTGTAGTAGAAACACCGGAAGGAACAAAACTTGTAAAAGTAAAGACAAGTCCGAAGGAATTGATTGAGAAAAACGTTAAATAGACTTTGAAAATAAAAACATGAAAAAATACTAAAAAAGACAGCTTTAAAACGGATGTTCTGATAGTCTTATTCTAACCGTTAACAAAAAATCTAAAGATTGGATGACAAAAAAGTTTGTGAAATTCGTCATTTTGCCATTCCCAGTATGAGAGTGTTCCAAATTTTGACTAAGTTTAAAAATTAATTAACCTTTTGATTGTCATTCTGAGAGAAGCGAAGAATCTCCTGTTTTCAAAAAACATTAAAAAATGAGATCCTTCACTACGTTCAGGATGACGAGAAAATGTAAACTTACAAAAATTTTAGAACAGTCTCGGTTTTAGCAATTCCTCCCCTACCTTTTGTAAGGTGGGGACTTTCTTGCTAATATTATTAAATAAAATTAATCTGTTTTACTTTGCCACTTCGACAAATCTTGATTCCCTGATTGTTACGACTTTTATCTGTCCTGGAAAATCAAGCTCATTCTCTATTCTTTTAGCAATTTCTTTTGTAAGTAAGTATGCTTCTTCATCGGATAATTTTTCTGCATTGACGATAACTCTAACTTCTCTACCTGCTTGAATTGCAAAAGATTTTTCTACATTTTCAAATGAGTTGACTATAGCCTCTATTTTTTCAAGTCTATTTATGTAAGATTGTAATACTTCTCTTCTTGCTCCTGGTCTTGCAGCAGAAAGTGCGTCAGCAGCAGCAACTAATACAGCTTCCGGGTATCTTGCTGGCTCGTCTCCATGGTGGTAAAGGATAGCATTTATTGCATAATCTGGCTCTCCATATCTTTTTGCAATCTCAGCACCAACCTTAGAGTGGGCACCTCCAACTTCATGAGATATTGCTTTTCCTATATCATGCATAAGTCCACCCCTTCTCGCTTTCTTTTCATCAAGTCCAAGCATTGCAGCCATCATACCTGCTAAGTATGCAACCTCTTTTGTATGAAGCAGTACGTTTTGTGTATAAGATGTTCTGTAGTTTAATTTTCCAATGTAGTAGAAAAGTTCAGGATGGACGTCAGTAAATCCAAGTTCTAAACATGTTTCTTCTCCAAGCTTTCTTATATGCTGATCCATTTCTTCTTTCACTTTTTCAACAACTTCTTCAATTCTTCCTGGGTGGATTCTTCCATCTGCTATAAGTCTTTCCAAAGCTGTTTTTGCTATCTCTCTTCTTAATGGGTCAAAGGATGATATTGTTACTATATCTGGTGTATCATCAATGATTAAGTCAACGCCTGTTGCAAGCTCAAAAGCTCTTATATTTCTTCCTTCTCTTCCAATGATTCTTCCTTTTATGTCATTGCTTGGAAGGTCAACTACCGAGACAGTATAAGATGTTGTTACTTCTGGTGCTAATCTTTGTATTGCCGTTACAAGGTTCCATTTAGCTTCTTTTTCTGCCTGCTTTCTTGCCTCTTCTTCTATCTCTCTCATTAATTTAGCAGCTTCAAGTTTAGCCTCTTCTTCAACTTTCTTCATAAGCTCTGCTTTTGCTTCATCTTTTGTCATGCTTGATATTCTTTGAAGTTCAAGAATGTATCGCTGTTCTGCATTTTTTAGCTTTTCCTCTTTTTCTTTTAAAATATTTTCTAAAGCTCTAATCTCTTCTTCTAATTTGTGTATTTCTTGCTCTCTTTTTGTTATTTCCTCTTCTTTATGTTCAATTCTTGCAAGTCTCTTTTCTAACTGGGACTCTCTCATCAAAAGCTGTTTTTCCAAGTTTTGAAGCTCTTCTCTCTTTTGCTTAAGCTCATTTTCAAGCTCTTGCTTTCTCTTTAAAAGTTCTTTTTCTATAATGAATTCTTGCTGTTCTTTAAGCTTTAAAGCCTCTCTTTCTATTTCTATAGTTTTTAGCTTAGCTTCTTTCTCAACCTCTTTTAAAATTCTTTCAGCTTCTCTTTCAGCTTCTTTTTTGATTCTTTCAGCTTCAGTTACTGCTTGTTTTTCAATCTCTTCTTTTCTTTCTAATACTTTTTTGTACTCTTCTTCTTTTTCTTTTAGTTTTTTCTCGATTGTTATTTTACTTGCATAAAATCCGGCTCCCCCTGCCAAAATTGCAGAAGATAAACCAACTAATATTTCTGTCATTTTTAATCCTCCTTTTTTGTTTTGTAAATTTGTGTGGGTGTAATAATATAGTCCATTTTAACATCATGAGGGTCATGGGGAATTTTGTCTATAATTTGAAAATCAAATGCTAAACCAACCTTAATTAATGGCTTGATTTTTGGCAAAAATCTGTCATAATAACCTTTTCCGTAGCCTAACCTGTATCCTTGCATATCAAAAGCTACGGCCGGAACAATCACTACGTCAATTTTTCCTTCATAAACATTCCCTCTTGGCTCTTTTATTCCGCCATAGCCAATGTATAAATTTTCTAAATCATTAATTTGAATAGGTAGAATATCGGGTCCTTTAACTTTTGGAAGTAGTACGATTTTAGAAAGATTTAATAGATGGTTGATTATAGGTTTTGTGTCAACCTCTCTTCTGTGGGGATAGTAGAGCATAAACACATTATAGTCAAAAAGCCATGATAAGGTTAGAAGGTTTTTTAGTACTTTAAGAGAACCCTCTTCCCAATCTGAATAAATTTCTCTCTTTGTAAGTATCTTTTTTCTTATTTCTTCTTTCAATGTGACCTCCCAATTTCTTGGAAGGTCAGGGCTGAAAAAGGCCCCCACAGAAGCCGACGGGATGGTTAGCCATGCTCTGAGCACAGCCCCAATAAGTGGGTGGTCGCACTGTAAGACCTTCGAGCTTCACACGGAAGCTACCTGGTCTTTACAGAATGTAGACCTCCCTTTTCCTTGTCTATAGCCCAGAAAAATCTACACCATCCCTATCGTACCCCGCAGGTAAGCCTTATGTAATTTATATAAAATTAAATTTATCTTCAAATCTTTCAGCTCCTGATTCCTTCCTAAGTTCTTAAACTAATATCAGGATAAATTAATTTAAGTTTATTTAAAATTTCTTCAACTATGATATTGACCTCTTCGTCAGACAAGCTTTTCTCCGGGTTGAAAAACTCAACGTTAAAGGCAACGCTTTTTTTGCTTTCAGATAAGAAATACACATCAAAAAGTTTAACTTCTTTTACGTATTTAGAAGCTTTTAATATATCTTCTTTGAGCTTACCAACCTTTACACTTTCCTCAATTACAAAGGCAAGGTCTCTGTATGCTGATGGGAATTTTGGCAGTTCTTGAAATACCGCCGGATCTTTTTTAAGATAATAGGTGTAAAGATATCCATGCAGCAAGTTTTCCTTCTCAATCTCTCTTGGGACATATCTTAATTTTAACTCTGCTACGTAAGTATCTTTAGGTATTTCAAGCTTATGTGCTATCTCAGGATGGATTTTTCCAATAAATCCTACGTCATAGCCATTTACCTGTATGTTTACAGATTCATATGGATGTAAGAATACTTCTATGTTTTCACCTGTGAGCTGATAGTTTTTAATTCCAAGTTTATTTAGCAGATTTTCTACTACACCTTTTAGCTTTAAAAAGTTCCAACTGTGAGTTGTGCTAAATTTTCTTTCTTTTTCTGTGTAATTAAACCCATCAACAAGCTTTCCAACTGCCAAACATCCTACTCTTATCTCTTCAAAATCCTTAAAGAATGTAGATGAAAGCTCAAAAATAGATAAGTTTTTTCTTCCAAATCTTAAGTTTTCTTTTAGGTTTTCAAGCAGGCTAACTACAATCCTATCTCTTAAAATGCTATGGGATTTTAGGATATAGTTAGTTATTTTAATCTCAGGAATAGGAAGTTTTAAAGCATTGTAGATTTCTTCTGATGTGAAAGTGTAGTTTAAAACTTCTGTAAATCCATTATCTAAAAAGTAAGTTCTTACTTTGTTATCAAAGTCATAATACAAAGATTTTTCATACGATTCAACCGGAACTCTTGGATAGGTTGGTTTAAAGTTGTCATAACCATAAATTCTTGCTACTTCTTCAACTAAATCAATCGGTCTTTCTAAGTCATAAGCTCTAAACGGTGGAATTTCAGCACTGATTTGATTTTCTTGAATTTGTGTAGGTATTTCTAATCTTTCTAAAATAGATTTAATCTCTGACGCATCAATTTTTTCACCAAGAATTTTTTCTACAAACTCCGGCTTTAATACTAACGTCTTTGGTGTGTAAGGTTTAACGTAAACATCTTTATAAGCTTCAACTTCTCCACCGGCTAAATTTAAAATCAATTGGGTTGCGAAGTTTGATGCTTTAGACGTATGTTCTACATCTACACCTCTTTCAAATCTGTAAGAAGAATCTGTTAAAATTCCAAGTCTTTTTGATGTTTTTCTAACACTTGCCGGGTCAAAAACTGCTGCCTCAAGCAAGATATTTTTAGTATTTTCATCAATCTTAGAGTTTTCTCCACCAATAACGCCGGCTATAGCTAAGGCTTTTTTACTGTCAGCTATTACTACATCGGTAGGTTTTAACTCTCTCTCTTGACCGTCCAACGTGATTATTTTTTCACTCTCTTTCGCATACCTGACTGTTATACCACCTTCAAGCTTATCAAGGTCAAAAGCATGCAGCGGCTGTCCTTCTTGAAGTAATACATAGTTAGTAATATCAACGATGTTGTTTATAACAGATATACCGGATTTAATAAGTTTTAATCTAACATCAAGAGGTGAGTTTTTAATTTTTACATTTTTTATGATTGTTCCAATGTACCTATAAACTTTATCTGTTTCAATATTGATAGGTGTTTCTTTGTCTGTTAAAACAGGCTTTGACTGTATCTCTTTTCTTTTTAGATTAAAAATAGCTCCAATTTCTCTTGCAAGCCCTCTAACACTTAACGCATCACCTCTGTTTGGCGTAATTTCTATCTCTAAGATATAGTCTTCTCCAAGACCAAGAATCTTATTTGGGTCTGCTCCTACCGGCGTGTTTTCGTCTAATATAAAAATACCTTCTGATTTTTCTTCTACCTTAAGCTCTTCCAATGATAGAAGCATTCCTTCTGAATTATAAGAACCAAAAGATACTGGCTTTATTTCTCTACCTTTTATTACAGCTCCAACCTTTGCAAGAATTACAACATCATTTTCTTTTACATTATCAGCACCGGTTATGATTTGATATTCTCTACTGCCATCGCTAACCTTACAGATATAAAGCTTATCTTTTTCTGGGTGTTTTATGACTGATAAAACTTTTACAGTCGTTAGATTTGGAATATACTGCCCAAATTTATAAAAAGTTGTTTCAATGCCTGTAGTGTTTAGCTTTGCTACTACATCTGAGACTGGAATGTCTATATCTATAAACTCTTTTATCCACGAGTAAGGGACTTTCATTCTATACCTCTAAACTGAAGGTTGAATCTTAGGTCGTTTGTAAATAGGAGTCTGATGTCTGTTATTTGATATCTAAGCATTGCTATTCTTTCTATTCCAAGTCCAAAAGCAAAGCCGGTATAATCCTCTGGGTCTATGCCGACAGCTTTAAACACGTTTGGGTCAACCATTCCACAACCAAGAATTTCAAGCCATCCTGTATTTTTGCAAACCCTACATCCTTTACCTTTGCAAACAGTGCAACCAACATCAACCTCGGCTGATGGCTCTGTAAATGGAAAGTAGCTTGGTCTAAATCTGATTGGAATATCTTTGCCAAAGATATTTTCTAAAAATATTTTTAAGATACCTTTTAAATCTTTGAAGCTTACGTTTTTATCAACCATCAAACCTTCTATCTGATGGAACATTGGCGAGTGGGTTGGGTCCATATCCTTTCTGTAAACTCTTCCTGGAGCTACTATGGCAATAGGTGGCTTTTTCTTAAGCATACTTCTAATCTGAACTGGCGATGTGTGAGTCCTAAGAAGCATGCCGTTAGATGTATAAAAAGTATCCTGCATATCTCTTGCAGGATGATGCTCTGGAATATTTAACATTGTAAAGTTATAATCTTCATACTCAACTTCCGGGCCACTTTCTACGGTAAAACCCATAGATTTAAAGATTTCTGTAATCTCTTTTAACGTTGTTAAAACAGGATGAGAAGCAGAAGGCTCAAACCATTCTGCCGGTAAAGATATATCTAATCTTTCTTTTCTTAAAATTTCTTCAAGCTTCTTTTTTTCAATTTCTTCTTGCTTAGCTTTTAATGTTTCTTCTAAAAAATCTTTGATGGAGTTTGCAAGCTGCCCAACTTCTTTTCTTTCCTCCGGTGATAAACTACCAAGAGATTTTAAAACAGAAGTAATCAATCCTTTTTTTCCAAGATATTTGACCTTTATTTCATTTAAAACTTTTTCATCGAAAATATCTTGAACTTCTCTTTTAATCTCCTCTTTAAGCTGAAGAAGTTGAGCCTTTATATCCATAAAAGCCTCTTACTTAAGCTGCTTGTAATGCTTTTTTAGCAGTTTCTACTAATTTTGCAAAAGCTTCCATATCATTTACAGCCATATCTGCAAGGATTTTTCTGTCAAGCTCAATTCCAGACTTTTTAAGTCCGTTGATAAATTGGCTATAGCTCAGTCCGTTTAATCTCGCAGCTGCATTGATTCTTGTGATCCAAAGTGCTCTAAACTGTCTTTTTCTGTCTTTTCTATCTCTGTAAGCATAGTTTAGAGAGTGCATTACTTGTTCTTTAGCTCTTCTGTAAGACCTGTGCTTTTGTCCGTAGTATCCTTTTGCAAGCTTTAAAATCTTCTTTTTATGCTTCTTAGATGACGGTCCTTTAACTCTCATTTTAAATTACCTCCTTATTTTTTTCGATTAAACATCGTTTGGTAAAAGTGCTTTTACTTTATGCTCTAAATTCTTTGGAACGTATTGTGGCTTTCTTCCTTGTCTTTTTCTTTTAGAAGATTTTTTAGTGTTGTAGTGAGAAACTCCGCCCTTTGTGTACTTAACTTTTCCGGTAGCAGTGATTTTTAATCTTTTAGCTGCTGTTCTATTAGTTTTCATTTTAACCTTTGCCATAAAATATTCCTCCTTTTAAAAAATTGTAAGAAACAATTATACCATATGATTTATGCTTTGGTGATAAATTGGGAATTTTGATAAAACAAGAAGAGGAAGAGTGATGGAAACAAAATTAAATAGATGCTTCACTTCTTGTATCTCATTTACGTACGGGCAGTTCATGAACTGCCTCAACATCCATCAACTTCTCACTTTTAACACTCTACAGCTACAACTGAGAATCTTTTAATCTTTAATTTTAAAGCAATCTCATACAACAACTAAAAACTTCCAAAAATTTACATCGTCATTCTGAGCGAAGCGAAGAATCTCATTTTTTCGCTCTTTCTTAAATCAGGAGATCCTTCAGCCATAGGCTTCAGGATGACAATAAAGTATACTTGCAAAGATTTTAAAGTATTATCATGCAACAACTTTCAAAAAAATACAAATTTGTGATATAATACTTTTTTACTTAAATTTTACAAGGAGGAAGTTTAGAATGATTCAAACCATAGAATGGAAAGCATTGACAAGAGAAAAAGCTGTTAAAAGCGAATTAAAAAATTACAGAAAAAAAGGCTATTTACCAGCAGAGGTTTATGGCAAAGGGCACCCGAACATTTCAGTTTACATCAACAAAAAATCATTACTTTCAAAACCACACGGAAACTTCTTAATCAGTTTAATAGTGGAAGGGGACCCAGAGCCAAAATTATGCATTTTAAAAGATATTCAATACAGCTACTTAGGAGATGAACCTATTCATGTTGACCTTTACGAAGTAACACAAGGCTTGGAGCTTGATATTGAAGTCCCTGTTGAATTTACCGGAAAAGCTATAGGCTTGGAAAAAGGTGGTATCTTTGAAGCTCATTTACATTCTATCTTGGTAAGAACAACTCCAAGGAACATTCCAGAAAAAATTGTTATAGACGTTTCTAATCTTGATTTAGGAGATGTTCTCCACGTTAGAGATATCCAAGCTCCAGAAGGTGTGAAGATTATGACACATCCAGAAGAAGTTGTTGCGGTAGTTTCTGAACCAGAAGTTGAAGAAGTGTCAGCTGAAGAGGGAGAAGGAGCAACAGCATAATTGATTAAAGCAATAATAGGGCTTGGCAATCCGGGTGAGAAGTATAAAAACACTCGCCATAATGTAGGCTTTATGGTTGCTGATTTGGTTGCTAAGTCTTTAAACTGCGATAGAAAATATAGAGAGAAAGCTTTTTCTCACATTTTCGAATGTCCTGATTATGACGTTATTATTGCAAAACCACAAACTTATATGAATTTAAGTGGCAATGCGGTATTAAATATACTTAAAGACTATAAAATAAAACCATCCGAAATCTTGGTTGTTTACGATGACTTAGACCTGCCACTTGGAGCAGTGAGATTAAGGTTAAAAGGTTCAAGTGGTGGGCATAATGGGATAAAATCTATTATTAATACAATTAAGACAGAAGAATTTCCAAGATTAAAAATAGGAATAGGCAGACCAGAAAAAAAGGAAGAAGTATCTGATTATGTTTTATCGCCTTTTACGAAAGAAGAAAAATTCTTATTAGATAAAGTTTTAGCTCATGCAAATGAATGTATTTTAAATGTGTTAAAATATGGTGTAGAAAAATCTATGAATATGTGTAATAAAAATTTAGTATGAAGCCTTGCTTTCCTGCAAATTGGCGGGAAGGCTGATTTACAAAAAATCATCCAAAAGGAGGAAGATGTATGAGACATTACGAGTTAGTTTTTGTGCTTAAGCCAACTTTGTCTGAAGAGGAAATCAAAACCAGAGTTCAGGCTATCAAGGATTTAATCCAGCAAAATCAAGGTGAGATTTACAATGAAGAAAACTGGGGAAGAAGAAATCTTGCCTATCCAATCAACAAGTTCAATTCTGGATACTATTTCTTAATCAATTTTAAAACAGGAAATAACAATCTACCGGCAACATTGGAGTATAATTTAAGAATCAATGAAGATGTAATTAGATTCTTAAACATGAAATTAAAAACTCCTAAAGCTACTGCTAAAGGAGAATAAAGAGGTTGCATAATTATGCTTAATAGAGTCATGTTAATCGGAAGGCTTACAAGAGACCCAGAAGTTAGATTCCTTCCCAGTGGTATGCAGGTAACAAGTCTCTCTATAGCTGTGAATAGAAAATTTAAGGACAGAAACGGTGAGTGGAGAGAAGAAACTTCTTTTTTTGACGTAGAAGCATTCGGAAAAATTGCTGAAAGAGTAGGCACACAGCTTAGCAAAGGTTACCAAATTCTTATCGAAGGATCATTAAGACAAGACAAATGGGAATCACCTTCTGGCGAGAAAAGAAGTAAGGTGAAAATTGTAGCAGATAGAATAGCTTTAATCGGAAAGCCTGGAGATAGAAATGTTAAATCGACCTCAACAGAGGAAGACCTTAACATACCAGGCGAAGATTTTGAGTCAGATGAAGATGTACCATTTTAAAAATTTTTTAAGGAGGAAAATAAAAATGGCTAACGTTACTCAAAATAAACCATACTTTCAAAAAAGAAAAAAATACTGCAAATTCTGTGCAGAAAAAAAAGAACCAAATTACAAAGATATTGAAACATTGAAAGAGTTTATATCTGAAAGAGGTAAAATAACTCCAAGCAGAATTTCTGGAACCTGTGCTAAACATCAAAGAAAATTATCTGTTGAAATTAAAAAAGCAAGACAACTTGCTTTAATACCTTACGTAATTGTTTAAGGAGGTGAAATATGAAGGTTGTTTTAACTAAGGACGTAGAAGGCTGGGGAACTATTGGTGATGTTATAGAAGTTAAAAAAGGTTTTGCAAGAAACTATCTTATTCCAAGAGGGTTAGCATTAGAATTAACAGAAGAGAATAAAAGATTTATTGACAATATTTTAGCTCAAAAAGCAAGAAAGCTCCAAAGAGAAAAAGAGAAAGCTTTTGAATTAGCTAAAAAATTAAACGGCGTTGAAATTGAAATAGAAAGACCAATAGGTGTAACTGGAAAAATGTATGGTTCTGTTACAACATCAGATATTACTGAAAAATTAAAAGAAAAAGAAATTGAGGTTGATAAGAAAAAAATAATGCTTAGAAGCCCAATTAGAAATCTTGGAAGCTACAATATCCAAGTTAAATTACATCCTGAAGTATCAGCAACTATCAAAGTACACGTAGTACCAGAATCTAAATAATAGAAAGCCATGGAAACTCTAAAGGATTTGCCCTTCCTGCCTTATGATGAGGATGCAGAAAGGGCAATCCTTGGAAGTTTAATCGTTTACCCAGAAATCACAGACTCAGTCCTTACCAAGCTAAAAATTGATGATTTTTATCTTCAAAAACATAAAATCATTTATGAAACTATTATTGATTCATTCAACCAAGATAAACCTTTAGGATTGATCATCTTAAAAGATGGATTAGAAAAAAAAGGAAAATTAGAATTTGTAGGAGGAATAAGTTATTTATACCAAATTTCCGAAGAAAGTGTTCCGCCTGACATAGCACTTCAAATTGTTGATATTATCAAAGAAAAATCCATTTTAAGGTCTTTAATAGAATCTGCGCAAAAGATAATTGCCAAAGCAAAAAATAAAGAATCTGACATTAACAGTTTATTAGAAGAAGCGGAAAGTATAATTTTTCAGGTAACAGAAAATAAAGAAGTAGTAAATTATTATAGCCTTGGAGAAGTTTTAAAAGAGACTTTAAGAATAATCAATGAACTTTCCAAAAAAGAAACAGTAGTCACAGGAATACCAACCGGATTTTATGATTTAGACAGATTAACCACCGGATTTCATCCAGGTGATTTGGTCATAATCGCTGCAAGACCGGGTATGGGAAAAACAAGCTTTGCGTTGTCAATTTTGCATCATTTATCCGTTGCAGACGAAGTTCCGTCTGCTTTTTTCTCATTAGAAATGTCAAGACAACAAATTGCAATGAGACTTCTTGGAGAAGAATCTAAAATTCCGCTTAAAAAAATAAGGTCTGGATTTTTAAATGAAAGCGAGATCGAGAAATTAACAGAAGTTGCACTAAAAATGATGAATGCACCATTGCATATAGATGATACTGCCTCTTTATCTATCTTAGATTTAAAAGCAAAGGCAAGAAGGTTAAAAAAAGAAAAAGATATCAAGATAATCGTTATTGACTATCTACAATTACTTCGTTCTCATAGAAGAGTAGAAAATAGACAGCAGGAGGTAGCAGAAATATCAAGAGGGTTAAAGGCTTTAGCAAAAGAGCTTGGAATTCCTGTTGTAGCTTTGGCACAGCTTTCAAGACAAGCAGAAATGCGAGCGGACAAAAGACCACAGCTTGCAGACTTAAGAGAATCTGGTAGCATTGAGCAAGATGCAGACCTTGTTTTATTCATACATAGACCTGAGTATTATAAGAAAAATCCTTCACCGCAGGAAGAAGGTTTAGCGGAGATAATAATTGCAAAGCAAAGAAACGGACCAACCGGCACGGTTCATTTAGCATTCATCAAAGAGATAACTAAATTTGAAAATTTAGCTAAAACAAGTCATAATATAGAAGAAAAAATTTATGAAGAAGAGCAGGAATTTATAAAAGAGTCTGAAGACGGAGTAGATTTTTAAAATGGGTGTAATAAATTATTTAATAGAGCACACAGGAAACATAACAATTTTTTTTCTTAGAACGTTATTATCTTTTAAAAAATTTCCAAAGATAAAACATATACTTAAATACATGGAAGATATTGGCGTCAATGCTGCACCTTTGATAGTATTAACTGGATTTTTTACTGGTGGTGTTTTAGTTGTAGAGACTTATCCAACCTTTCATAAATTTAACGCTGAGTTTTTGATGGGAGCTTTGGTATCATTGTCTCTTGCAAGAGAATTATCGCCTGTTTTAGTAGCTCTTTTAGTTACTGCAAGGTCTGGTTCGGCAATTGCTGCAAATATAGGGACGATGAGAATAACGGAGCAGATAGATGCTCTTGAAGTTATGGCAGTAGACCCAATGAGATATCTTGTTGCTCCAAGAATAATTACAGCAATAATAATGGTGCCATTCCTGACAGTTTTATCCTATACAAGTGGTGTAATTGGTGGATATTTTACATCTGTTTATGTTTACGGGATAAATGAATATATGTATTGGGAAAAATTAAAAGATTTTACAGAACTCAAGGACATTATGGGTGGTTTATATAAATCTGCTGTGTTTGGTGTAGTTCTTGTCACAATAACAGCTTATTTTGGGTATATTACCAAAGGTGGTGCAGAAGGTGTTGGTAGGTCAACAACAACTGCTGTAGTTGTTGCATCAGTAGTTATCTTAATCCTTGACTATTTCCTAACTGCACTTATTTACTGATGCGAATTTTAGATGCTTATATTTATAAAAAGCTTTTTATATACTTACTTATCATTTTTCCATCCTTCTCTATAGTCTCTGCTTTAATTGAGCTTATTGAGATTTTAAAAAAGGCAAAAACCATAGAATTTAGCACTTTAACTTTGTACATCCTAACAAAGCTTCCTGAAAATGCTTATTATATAATCCCAATTTCTTTAATAGTAGCATCTTTTATGTTTATTAATGACTTGATAAAAAGTAGAGAGATTTATCCAGTTATACTAAATGGAATATCCCTAAATTATATCTCAATAAGAATTATACTTTTTTCAATCTTGGTTGTGGTTTTACAGGTCATAAATTTGGAAACCGTTATGCCAAAAACTAATCAGATATATCAAACTTTATATTTAAAGTTAAAAAATCAGCAAGAAGATGAAAAAGTCAAAGGCATAGCTTATAAAATGTGGCTAAAGATAGGGGAAAACCAATTTTTATATTTTGATTTTTTTGATTTAATCTCAAAGGTTGGAAAAAAACTTATATTTATTAGCTTGGATAAAGATTTTAACCCAATTTACAGATTAGAAGCAGAAGATTTTAAAGTTAGCTTAGATAAAATTGAAGTATCAAACGGAAGATTGATAAAAATAAATAGTTTGGATAACATTGACATTGAAAAATTTGATAAAAAAATTTTAGATATAAATATTGACATAGAGGATATAAAAAAAATTATTCTTGCTAAAAAGCCTGTTTCAATTTCAGAGCTATACAAAATAGCTTCCATATCTCAAGCTTATGGTTATGAATCATATTATTTTTGGAGTAAGTTTTATGAAAAGTTGGCTACAGTTATAGCACCTTTTGTTTTAACAGTTTTTATTCTTGGATTTATATGGACTAATAATAAGCTTTATACTGCTTTAGGATTTTTGGCAACAGTATTTTACTGGTATGGAACATCATTAATATCTGCCGTGGCTGAGGTTGGCAATATTCCGTATTTTTCTATATTCTTTTTTGATGTTGTATTTTTAGTTATTGGTTTTTATATGTTAAACAGTAAAAGGGTAAGTTTTTCATGATAATATATTTTTAAATTCAAACCGAAAGGAGATGTGTCGGGTAGAAATTGATAGTTTTTGTAAAATTTAAAAAAGAGATCCTTCGGACTTACGTCCTCAGGATGACAGCGAAAGGCTGATTGATAGACATCAGAAAAAGGGCAACCTTCTTTGTCATTCTGAGCGAAGCGAAGAATCTCATACTTTTACTGAATTTATCACCAGATACATATTTTTAAACATAAAGGAGATTTATCATTAGATTAGACAAATTTTTATCAAATCAAGGATTTGGTAGTAGAAGTCAAGTTCAAAAGCTTGTAAAAAAAGGACTTGTTAAAGTAAATGATGAGATTGTAAAAGACCCATCTTATCATATAGACCCAAATAAAGATAAAGTTGAGCTTGAAGATGAAGAGATATTGTATAAAGAAAATCATTACTTCATGTTAAATAAACCCGCCGGATACATTACAGCAACAGAAGATGAAGAATATCCAACAGTTTTAGATTTATTCTCGGATTTACCAATAGCTTCTAAGCTTTTTCCGGTAGGAAGGCTTGATATAGATACAGAAGGACTTTTAATCATAACAACAGATGGACAATTTGGACACAGGCTTTCTCATCCAAAATGGAATATAGAAAAAGAATACTATGCAATCGTTGAAGGAGATATTTCTAACATTGATTTTTCTGAGTATGAAAACAAAGGAATATATCTAAAAATAGAAAAATACCAAACAAAACCATTTAAAGTAAAAGTCTTAAACACTTCAAAAGATAAGTCAGAGATTTTAATCACACTTACAGAAGGTAAGTATCATATTGTTAAAAGAATTATGCAGGAGCTTGGATATCCTGTATTATATTTAAAAAGAATTAGAATTGGCAGTCTAAAACTTGATGAAGATTTGTTGCCCGGTGAATTTAGAGAGCTTACAGAAAAAGAAATAAAAGAGCTAAAAAAACTTATAAAGATGAATGATTAAAAAGATTTTTGCATTTTCACTTTTTGATTTTGGTGAAACTATTCTTTCAGCATTAGTATACTCAACATTTTTTCCTTTATACATCAGCCGGTATATAGACCCAAAGATTTACGGTGTTGTTTATGGAATGACTTTTTTAATCTCATTTTTGTTTGCATTACAGCTTGGGAAAATTGCAGACGAAAGAGCCAAAAGAAAGCATTTTTTTAGCTACTTTGTGATTTTAACAGCTATTTTCTGTTTATCCTTAGGCTTTACAGTTTCACTACCTATTATTTCTTTAATTATTTTTTCTTTAATGTCTATATCACATCAACAAAGCTTTGTTTTTTATAACTCTCTACTTTTAAACTTTGAAAGTAAAGGCTTAGCATCAGGGTTTGGTGTATCTCTTGGTTATGTTGGTTCTGCCATAGCTTTAATATTCTTTGCTAAATTATTAAATATTCCAGAAGTTTATTATTTTGTTGGAGTAATTTTTTTAATTTTTTCATTGCCTGCGGTTTTGTTTTTAGACAATCCATCTGTTAAGCAAGAATTTAAAATTAAAGAAATCTTAAAAGATAAAGCTTTTATGCTGACTATCTCAGCCATACTTAGTTTGACAGAAGTAGCAAACACTTTAATCTCAATGATGAGTATATACTTAAAAAACGTTTATGGTTTTGAAAATGTAGAAATATACAAAGTTATAGGATTTTCTGCTATTGGTGGAATTTTGGGCGGTGTATTCTGGGGCAAAGTCTCTGATTTAATCAGTCCCAGTAGAGTTTTTCCTGCCGGATTTTTCCTCTGGGCATTACTTTTGATGATTTTACCTTTTACACCAAAAAACTATGTTCTTATAGCAGGATTTTTTGCTGGTTTTTCTTTGGCACATCTTTGGACTGTTTCAAGAGTTTATATAATCCATAATTTTCCAAAGGAACAAGTATCAACAAGAATGTCTTTTTTATCCCTTACAGAAAGAGTAGCTTCAACCATTGGTTTATTTTTATGGTCTTTTTTGCTTTGGATTAGTAACGATGATTATAAACTTTCTGCCTTTTTGATGTCTTTTATTCCGTTATCCGGATTTCTTATTTTTCTGTACTCTAAAAAGAAATATTATTCAACATAGATATCTCCCTTTGTAGGGAAAACATCTGAACAGTAAGGACATGTAAAGATATGATGCCCGGGAAATGCCATTTTAACCTTTACCTCTTTAGTTTCTCCTTGTTTTATGTTTTCTACCATTATATCGTATGGCGGAAGAATGTAAAAACAGTGTCCATAGTATTTTTGAGAAGTATCTTGACCAATACCTTCATCAACGGCTGTAATTCTAAACAGTACAACCTGACCTTTTTTTAGCTTAATAACAGTAGGCTGATATCCTTCTTTTGATACTTTTATATCAACAACAACATCAGGTTTTTCTTCTGTTTTGGTAGTGCAGGATATAAATATAAAACTTATCAGAAAGACGAGGAAAATTTTTAAAAAGTTCATAATATTTATTATAACAAAATTTAGTCGGATTTTAGTTAACGTGAATGTAAATTTAATTTTTAAACGAAAGCAAATTTTTAGTAAAATAGATAAAAGTCAATAAAGGAGACATGGATTGAAATTTAGCTTTTTGAATGGAAAAATAAGATTTGGTAGGAGAAATATAAAGGTCTTTAAAAGAATGTCATATAAGCGGTTCTTTTTTTATTCATTTTTAGGCTATGTGTTAAAAACAGCCGTGTTTGTTGCAGTGATTTATTTAATTAAGCATCATTAAGTATGAAATTGCTCTTATTAAAAATTTCATAAAAGATTTTTCAGACCTAATTCTCAGATATTAGCAGAACGAGTGAAGAATCGGGCTTTTCGCGTTTATTTTTATCTTGATAACAGTATAGACTTTTCTATCTTTCCCACTTACCTATTAATTAATAGTCCTATGGTATAATTTCTATTTACATCAAATCCTTACGGAGGAAAGAATGTTAGCAAGTAGGTTCTTTATGCCAACTTTAAAAGAAAATCCATCCGACGCAGTTGTTCCAAGTCATATATATCTTGTTAGAGGTGGTTTTATAAGAAGTTTATCAGCCGGAATATACGAATACTTACCACTTGGATTAAGAGTTTTAAGAAAAATAGAGAATATAATCAGAAAACATATGGATGATTCAGGAGCCTTAGAGGTATTACTGCCAATTCTTACACCTGCTGAACTTTGGAAAGAAACAGGAAGATGGTACGTATACGGAAAAGAGCTTTTTAGATTGAAAGACAGAAAAGATGCAGAATTTGCCCTTGGTCCAACTCATGAAGAAACAATTACAGATTTAGTAAGAAAAAATGTTAGGTCTTACAAAGATTTACCGCTAAATTTTTATCAAATACAGACAAAGTTTAGAGATGAAGCAAGACCAAGATATGGCTTGATAAGAGGAAGAGAGTTTATCATGAAAGATGGATATTCTTTTGATGTTTCAGAAGAAGACGCAAAAAAAACTTATGAAGTAATGAAAGAAGCTTATCATAAAATCTTTAAAGAGCTTGGACTTGATTATCTGATGGTAGAGGCAGACGTTGGAGCTATTGGTGGAAAGTTTTCCCATGAGTTTGTAGTAAAAGTTCCATCAGGTGAGGCACATATTGTATACTGTGAAAAGTGTGGATATGCTGCAAACGTTGAAGCTGCAAAATTTCATCATCATAAACCACCACCAGAAGAGCCAAAACCAATAGAAAAAGTCCATACCCCTGATATAAAATCAGTAGAAGATGTTGCTAACTTTTTAAACGTTCCATTAACAAAGCTTGTTAAGACACTAATATACAAAATAGATGATAAAGATTTTGTAGCTGTTTTAATAAGAGGTGATAGAGAGCTTAATGAAACAAAATTAGCAAACCTATTTAAAGCTATTGACGTTAGAATGGCGACAAAGGAAGAGTTAGAAAGTCTTGGAATTCCAGAAGGTTTTGTAGGTCCTATTGGTTTAAATCTTCCAATTTATGCTGATTTTTCTCTTAAAGAGCTTTATAACATAGTTGTAGGAGCAAATGAAAAAGATTATCATTACATCAATGCAAATATTGATAGAGATTTTAAAGTCAGCGGTTTTTATGACCTTGCAACTGCAAAAGAAGGCGACCCTTGCCCTGTATGCCACTTGCCATTAAAAGAGACAACAGGACTAGAAGTTGGTCATATATTCCTGCTTGGAACTAAGTATTCTGAAAGTATGAAAGCTTACTTTGTAGATAAAGACGGAAAAGAAAAGCCAATCATAATGGGTTGCTATGGTATTGGCGTAAGCAGATTAATATCTGCAATAGTTGAGCAGTATCATGATGATAAAGGAATAATTTGGCCTGAAAACGTAGCACCGTTTGATGTTCATATTCTTGTTTTAAATCAAAAAGACCAAGAGAGTCTAAACGTAGGATTTGATATATACAAAAAGTTAAAAGAAAAAGGTTTAGATGTATTACTTGATGAAAGAGACGAATCTGCGGGAGTAAAATTCAAAGATGCCGACCTAATCGGAATTCCACACAGAATAGTCATAGGAAAAGCTTTAAAAGAAGGCAAGGTAGAGTATCAAAAAAGAGATAGTAGTATTAAAGAGTTGGTTGATGTAAAATTAATAATCAATAAATTGATGGATGGATATCATGGAAGAAGATGAAATTTTACAAATTGAACACATATGCGAAGAGATTTTTAGTACAGATAATATTGAAGAGTTTATTACTAATTTAACAGAGAATATAAGACAGATTTTAAATGCAGAAAGGTGTACTTTATTTTTATACGATAAGTATGATAATTCGTTGAAATCTGTAGTTTATCAAGCAAACTTAAATGAAAAAGTAACTATACCTTTAAATATAGATTCTATTGCTGGTTTTTCCTTTTTAAATGACAGGTCGATAATTATAAACGACGTAAATGATAAGAAAGAGCTTAAATCTATAGATGATAATTTAACATATCATGAATGTTGGAAAAATGTTGACGTACCGAGAACTAAAACTATGCTTTCAGTGCCTATTAAAATAAAAAACGATAAAATTGGCGTTTTGGTTGCTGTAAACAAATTTCCAAATTTTACGCAAGACGATGTAAATAAAGCCGAAAAAATCTCGAGAATCTTAGGATTAGGAATGAAAAATTTAATCCATAAAAACGAGATGGCAGAATTATTAAATCTTAATTATGAAATTATTAATAATATAAATGAGGGTATAATTTTAACAGATTTTAACGATAATATAATTAATGTAAATGACAAACTTATTGAAATGATGGGTTATAGAATGAAAAAAGAAGAAATGATAAATAAGAATATTTTCGAAATTTTTCCAATTTTAAAAGATGGGTTTGAAAAAATAGAAATTAGCAAAGAGAAATTTTTAATTCAAGAAATAATAAGTGGAGTTTTAAAAATAAAAATAGTTCCTGTTGTATTAAATCATCTTTTTGAAAAGTCTTTAAAAAAAAATAATATACATTATAGAGTATTAATATGGAATTCATCATAAGAAAAAAGAAAATAGATAAAAGTTTTACTGATTTAATAATAGAAAGATTAGGTTTAAGCTTAGAAGAATTAAAAGAATATCAAGATATTACATCGTCTCAAAGAAAAAATCTTTTGGAAATATTGGTTGAAAATGGATATTCAGATGAAGAAATAGCTAAAATAAAAGCAGAATATTTTGGCTATACTTATGACAGATTGACAAATTATATACCTGAAGAGTATCTTCTAAATATCTTCGATAAAAATTTCTTAAAAAATAGGCTTATTTTACCTATAAGTTTAAAAGATAATGTTTTAATAGTTGCAATGGTTGAGCCATCAGATATAATAACATTGAACGAAATGGTTGAAATTCTAAAGAAAAATGGTTATAGTGTTGGGGAGATATCGATAATAGTCACAACAAAAAACCAACTATTGGAAAAAATAGACTCTCTATTTGAAGAAAAAGCTAAATTATCAAAAATTTTACAAACGTTAGAAAAAACAACCGAGACAACAATCTATAAAGATTTTTCTAACGAATTAAAAGAAGTTACAGAAACCAGTTCACCTATAATAGCTCTTGCAAATCAAATTATTGAAGATGCTTATAAAAAGGGTGCAAGCGATATTCATATACAACCAACGGAGAATAATTTAAGGATTAGGTTTAGAATAGACGGAGATTTAAATGATTATTTAGTTTTACCAAAATACACAGCGGATGCAATTATAGCTCGCTATAAAATTATGGCAAATATGAAATTAGATGAAAAAAGATTGCCACAAGATTCAAGGATTAATTATAACTATTATAATCCATCTATAAACATAGATCTTCGTGTTTCTACCATTCCATCCGTTTATGGTGAAGACCTTGTAATGAGGATTTTAGACAAATCTAATGTAATTTTAGATTTAAATAAATTGGGATTTTCTGATGAGTATTTAAGTTTATACAGAGATAGTATTTTAAAACCCTATGGAATTATTTTGCATGTGGGTCCTACTGGTTCTGGAAAAACGACTACTCTTTACTCTGCATTAAAAGAGATAGATAAACCAGATATTAAGGTTTTGACCGTTGAAGATCCTGTTGAATATCAACTTGGAGGTTCAATTGTTCAAACAAACATAAATCCAGCGGCAGGATATACTTTTGCAAAAGCAATTCGTTCATTTTTAAGACACGATCCAGATGTTATACTTGTAGGTGAAATAAGAGATTTAGAAACAGCAAAAACAGCTGTCGAAGCATCTTTAACTGGTCATCTTGTTTTTTCAACCTTACATACAAACGATTCTGTCAGTACGATAACTCGCCTTGAGGAAATGGGTGTTGAAACTTACTTACTTGCTGATTCTTTATTATTAATCTGTGCTCAAAGATTAGTAAAGAAAATATGTCCGCATTGTAAAGAAGAGTATAAAGCAACAAAAAAAGAGAAAATCATATTAGAAAATGCTGGTATGGAATTTGAAGAGAATTTAACTTTATATAAAGGTGCAGGATGTAGTGTTTGCAATTTTACTGGGTATAAAGGAAGAACTGGAATACATGAATTATTGAAAATCGATGATGTACTAAAATCAATGATTATAGACAAAGCTTCTACGGAAGATATGAAAAAATATGCACTTGGACATGGGATGAAAACCTTGAGACAGGATGGTTTATTAAAAGCCTTGAAGGGAATTACTACTATAGAAGAAGTTGTAAAAAGTACTTTGGAATAATTCTTTTTATATTTAAATAATGGTGATATACATATAATGTCCTCGCAAATTATAACCAAAAAATTGGAAAATTTTATTCCATAAATATAAACTGTTTAGTAAAAGAAAAACATTAAAATATCATATTAGATTTTTGACTGAAAAATTTGAATTTATGGGAGATAAAGACTATAAAGAATGTATATATGTTAGAGTGTGTTAAAGTGAATTATTAAATAGACTATTTACTATCAAACAAAAAGTTATAACGGAGGAGATATGAATATTAAAACGCATAACAAAATAAATCCTAAACTTTCCGGAGAAGTTTTAGAGCTTGCTGAAGGAAAAACTGCAACGGTCAAATTGGAAACAAACGAAGATATGCTTGCCGATGATAAAGGATTGATTCATGGAGGTTTTATATTTTCAGCGGCAGATTATTGTGCAATGGTCACAATTAACCATCCAAACGTTGTTTTAGGAAGTGCTGAAGTAAAGTTTATAAAGCCATTAAAGATGGGAGAAACAGCCTTTTTTAAAAGTGAAGTTTTAAACACTGAAGGTAAAAAAGTTTTAGTTAAAGTGGATGGTTTTAAAAATGATGATAAATTTTTTGAAGGAACTTTTAAATGTTATGTTTTAGATAAACATGTTTTGGAGCCATGAAGTTTTATAGTGTAAAGATGAGAGCATCGCTTAACGATAGACATGTATCAGGTGGAGAGAGAATAACAACAGAAGAAAGCATTCAAAAAGTAGTTTCAGAGCTTTTGACAAGGCCCAAAGAGTTTGATTTTGTCAATATAAAAATAGAAAAAATTAATAATATTAAGTTTATCGAGAAATCTCTTGATATAAAGACGATCAATGTAAAAAATCATAAAGAAGGGAATGAAATTGCATTAAAATTACTTGAAGAGGTCGGGATTGATAGAGAAATTGCTAAAGCGTATATAGATTTATTACATACAGGAGCAAATCCTGATAGAGAAAACATGAGAGGAGCAATGATTATAACAAGGTCAGGCAAAAGAGTAGAAAAAGACAGATACAGAGGAGTTAGAACTACAAACGTAGATTTTTTACACCGTGAAGAAGTTAAAAAAATACTGTTAGAGAAAAAATATACAGAAAGAACCTTAGATGCCTTAGCATTGTCTACAAAAAACCTAAACCATCCGGATATAATAGCTGAATACTGTATATCAGACCAACCAGACTATACAACCGGCTACGTTGCGGTCAATAATACATACTATAGAATTAATCCGTTGAAAGAATATTCAAACCCAAAAGGTGGTAGAATATACTTTGTAAAAGATGATACCGATATTGAAGAGCTTTATAAATATTTACAAGAAGAGAGCTTTTTGATTAAAGAGGTTGGAAGTTTAGAATGAAAACCGTATTTATCCATGGATGGGGGTTTAGTAAAGAGATATTTAAAGATTACTACTATTTAGACAATAGTTTGTTTTTAGATTTGCCGTTCCATGGAGACTTTAAAAATTTTGAAAAAAATAATATATTTGAAAATTACGTTAATTATGTTTCAAATTTGATAGATGAAAAAACTACACTTATTAGTTGGTCTCTCGGTGGTTCTGTTACGTTTTTAACAGCCTTAAAAAATCCATTTATAGAAAAGCTTGTTTTGATAGGCTTTAGTCCAAAGTTTAACGACAGCCTTCTTGGTAGTGATCCAAAAGTCATTAAAGCCTTTATGCTGAATCTAAATAATGATTTTGAAAATACAGTGTATCAGTTTAGAAAAACAGCTACCGGCGAAGAGTTTAGAGAGATTCCGTTACCTGAAAAAGAGGGAAGTAAAGAACTTTTAAAAGAATACATAAATTTAGACCTAACAGAAAAACTTCATCTTATTGACATTCCAACTTACATAATCCATGGAGATAAAGACTCAATAGTAAATCCAAATTCTGCTATATACTGCCATGAAAAAATCAAAAATAGTCAACTTATTTTATTAGACTCAAATCATGCACCATTTTTAGAAAGGGATATTCTGCAGTACATTGATGATTAAAAAAAGAATCAGTCAATCTTTCTCAAAATCTTTCAAGACTTATCAAAATAAAGCAATCATACAAAAGCAAACAGCTACCATACTGTCTGAAATGGCTGAGGATTTAAGCGGTTTTGGTATAGATTTAGGCTGTGGAACAGGTTTTTTATACGAGAGTTTAAGAAAAAAAATGATAGGCGTTGATATATCTTTAAAGATGTTAGAAATCTACAAATCAAAAAATCCTTTGGCAATCGCAGGAGATATAGAAAGACTACCATTTAAAAATAATGTATTTGATTTTGCAGTTTCTAATTTTAGTCTACATTGGACAGATTTAAAGATAAGTTTAAAAGAAATTAGCAGAGTCTTAAAACAAAATGGCATTTTTTGCTTTTGCATACCAATTGAAGGAAGTTTAAAAATCGTTGAGAATATCTTAGGAAAAAGAAATTATGATTTTTACTCTGAAAAAGAAGTTTTGGAAATGTTAAGTGGAAATTTTGAAATAATCATTTTATACCAAAAAGAGTTTAGACTTGAGTTTAAAAATGGGTTAGAGTTGTTAAATCATCTTCATGAAACAGGTTCAGCGGTTGGTAAAGAGGGTTTAAGCTTGGGTGAAAGAAAGAGGATTTTTGAAAAGTTTAAAAATTACAATAAAACAGCGGTGCTGAATTTTAATGTATTGTTTGTTAAAGCTTTAAAGAGAGAATAAATTAAAAATAATACAAGAAAGAAACCTTTCGGACTAAAGTCTTAAGGATAGCGGTAAAAGTAAAAGTAGGGGCAATTCATGAATTGCCCTTACACATCGAACGTTAATAGTCTTATTCCGTCATTCTGCAGCCGGCGAAGAATCTCATATTCTCTTGAATCTCTCACTGAACATATTTTTATTATAATTAGTAAAACCTTGATAAAGATATAAAAAATATTCAATCAAATTAACGTTAAATAAAATCATTGATGTTTTTAAAATAGAATATATAATAAGCATAGTTATATGTTTGGGGGTAATGATATGAAAAAGATAACTGCTGTTTTACTTTTTGCCTTTGGATTTTCAGTTTATGCACAAGAACATAATCATGAAGAGCATAAAATGAGTCCACAGGTGCATAGATGTATGAAAGTTATGGAAGAGCCAGAATATATGGCAGAGATGTTTAGATATATGCTTCAGAATAAAGAAGCAATGAAGGAAATGTTAAATAAAAATCCAGACTTAAAAATACAATTAGAAGATTTAGTTAAATAGTGATGTTTAGTAGAAGAGAAATTTTAAAATTGGGCTTTCTATCAACCTTAGGATTAAGCTTTGATGCTTTTTCTGTGGTTAGAGATCTAAAAATCCTTGATTTTAAAGAAGATGACGAAAAATTAGAATATACATTAATTATAAGGAAAGAAAAAGTTAAAGTAGGAAGCAGAGAAGGATTAGGAGTTTTAGTAAATGGTCAGCTACCAGGACCTTTGTTAACATTTAAAGAAGGAAAGGAAGTTATAATACATGTAATAAATGAAATGGACGAACCAACTTCTATACATTGGCATGGTATTTTAGCACCAAATAATATGGATGGTGTCCCTGGATTGGTATTTCCCGGGATAATGCCAAAAAACAAATTCACCTATCGATTTCCTGTCGTTCAATATGGTACTTACTGGTATCATTCACATTCTTTAATGCAAGAACAAACAGGTTTATATGGACCCATTATATGTAAATCTGAAAAAGACGACAGCATAAAGGCTGATAGAGAGTATGTAGTACTTTTATCAGATTGGACAGATGAAAGTCCACACGACATATTAAAAAAGCTTAAAAAACATCCGGGATATTATAATTATCAAAAAAGGACAATAAAAGATTTTATAGAAGATGCAAAAACCAAAGGATTTTTAAACACAGTTAATGAAAGGCTCATGTGGGCGCAAATGAGAATGGATTCAAGAGATATAGCAGATGTAACGGGTGCAACTTACACGTATCTAATGAATGGGCAAACAACAGAAGAAAATCCAACATTTTTATTCAAAGTTGGAGAAAAGGTCAGACTTAGATTTATAAACGCATCATCCGGAACATATTTTGATGTAAGAATTCCGGGGCTAAAAATGACAGTTGTTCAAGCCGATGGTCAAAATATCTATCCTGTTGATGTTGATGAAATAAGATTAGCTATAGTTGAAACTTATGATGTAATTGTAGAACCAAAAGAAGACCAAGCCTATGCAATCTATGCAGAATCAATGGATAGAAGCGGTTTTGTAAGTGGAACCCTTGCAACACGTTATGGTCTAAAACCAAAACTGCCGGAAAAAAGACCAGTTCCTGAACTTACTATGGAAGACATGGGACATCACCATCATAATAATCATGGACATCATCATCATGAATAGAAAATGATGTTAAATGTTAAGGACAATCCTTTTGGCGTTGATGCTGACATGATAATAGAAAATCCAAGACAAATGCTTGAAGACCCGGGCGTTGGTTTAAGAAATCAAAAACATAAAGTTTTGAATTATTCAGATTTAGTAAGTTTAGAAAAATATCCCCTAAGAGAGCCGGATAGAATTATAGAAGTTCATTTAGTTGGAAATATGGAAATGTTTATATGGAAGATGTACACATACGACGGTAAAAATCTTACATCAAAATTTGAAGAACCTATAGATTTAAAATATGGAGAATTAGTAAGATTTGCAATCATTAACCATACAATGATGAACCACCCAATTCACCTTCATGGTATGTGGTTGTATTTAGATAATGGCGGGGGTAAATATAATCCAAGAAAGCATACTATAAACGTTAAACCCGGAGAGGTAGTCTTTGCAGATGTTATAGCTGATGCAGTTGGTAATTGGGCTTTTCATTGCCATGTGTTGTATCATATGGATTCCGGTATGTTTAGGGTGGTTAGAGTCAGATGAAAAAAACAATTTCTTTATTCAGTTTGTTTTTTATTTTTCTAAAAGCATTCTCTCAGGAACATCATAATGAAGAGATAAAAAATCCTATGCATCCTATGAACTTTGGAAGTATTATCTTTGATAGACTTGAATACATTGAAAAAGATAAATCCTTAGGTTATAAAATCACTGGCTTCTACGGCGGAGACTACAACAAACTATGGCTTGAACTTGAAGGTAAAGATTACTTAAAAAACAATAAAGGTGAAATCGAACGAGCTGATTTGTTATATGGTAAAGCCGTTTCAAGCTTTTGGGATGTAAGGTTCGGTGTTGGTTATGCCGGTGATTACAATAAAGGAAGAAAATCAGTAGTTTTAGGCTTAAAAGGACTTGCTCCTTATTGGTTTGAAGTAGATTCAAACATCTATCTAACAGAAAAAGGGGGAGTATATTTAAGATTTAAAGCCGAAAATGATTTACTATTTACTCAACGATTAATTTTACAACCCCATTTTGAGACAACATTAAGCAATAAAAAAATAGAAAACCTCGAACTTGGAAGTGGATTAAGCAAAGTGTCATTTTCTTTAAAGCTAAGGTATGAATTAAAAAGAGAATTTGCACCATATATTGGTGTATCTTTTGATAGATTCTTTGGTCAGACAAAAGAGCTGAGTCATAAAAGCAATGAATCAAGCTTTTTGATTGGAATAAGGATGTGGTTTTAAAAAATATGGTTGTCATATGCTTAAATGCAAAAACTTAGACGTAGAACATTTGTTGATTGAGGCAAAATATATTTGTATGGGCTGTTCTTGAACTGCCCCCAACACCTAACATTTTAAGTCCTTATTTACTAAGAATGTTCCAAAATTTTTGTAAGCTTGCCTTTCAGTGTTATCCTGAGGCTGTAAGCCGAAGGATCTCCTTTTTTGATTTTTTGATTTGAAAAGAAAAATATGAGATTCTTCGCTTCGCTCAGAATGACATCTTTGAGGTCAGGGTTCTTCGCCGGCTGCAGAATGACGGAATAAGGTTGACCTTTCTCTGGTGCTTATTATTCAATCTTTCTCTGCCATCCTAAGGACTTAATTCCAAAGGATCACATTTTCAAACTACTTTAACCATGGTGTAATCATGTTTTCATAAACGATTGAACCGCCAAGCTTTCCTTGAATAAATAAAAGAACAACGCCGATTATCAATAAGATTGTAAATACTAAGTTAAGTGCTTTTGTTTTAGTCATTATGATTCTTACGATAGCTAATATAACAAAATAAAGTGCAAGAAGTAAGCCAAGTTTTTGATGATAGCCAAAAGCCTTAATCTCTTCAAGCTTTGCTTCAATTGGTTCATGAGCTATAATACCGGTTATGGTAGCAACGATAACAGCCAAAGCAGACAAGAATGTTAATACCAAATGCAGGTTGTCTAACTCTTTTTTGTTTATCATGTATAACAGGTGGATGATTAACAGCATTAATGGAAATGCTATTGCAAAATGTGTAAATGGTGGGTGTATTGCGATTGTCTCCATGAAACTAACCCCCTATAAATGTAAGTAATGTATAAAGTATGTTGCAACGTATAGATATATGGATATTCCAACGATGTCTGTAATGGTTAGCGCTAAAACACCGGTTGCTAAGGTTGGGTCTTTACCCATTTTATCCATAATATACGGTATTAAGCTGCCAATCAAGCCGGCTATAACTATGCTAAAAAATAAAGCAACTCCAACTATCATTCCAAGCTTATGGTTGTTTATCCATAAAGAAGAGATTAAACCAACCAACAATCCAGCTCCAAAACCAATTACCAAAGCAACTTTTAACTCTTTTATTATTGAACGAGTATAATCAACTATGTTTTCTGAAAGTCTTCCTTCTTTTAGTCCTCTTGCTGTGATGATGG
>Ga0315298_1001264_pt1 | contig 47296 bp, 50 predicted proteins | sample WHS_1_MG_FD_203077 | JGI IMG/M metagenome (GOLD analysis project Ga0315298, IMG submission 203077) | Extremophilic microbial mat communities from Washburn Hot Springs, YNP, Wyoming, USA - WHS_1_MG | ecosystem: Environmental > Aquatic > Thermal springs > Hot (42-90C) | place: USA: Wyoming...
ATTCACCGCGATGTTCTTGTACCAGGCGAACAGCGCGCTCGCGGACTTCAGACGAAAACTGCTTGGACTTATTCATGGCTCCATTCTCTCAAAGGTTGGAGCCTCCACCAAACCCGGGGCGGTTCAGACCGGGTAAGAAAGGACCTAAGGGAATACCTTGAAAAGGTCAAGGCTGGCGATCCCTTAGACGACATGCCAACCATTGTCTCTTTGGAGGAGCATGAGCTTTTGGTTGCTTCCCTGAAAAACAGGATCAGCTTCCTACAGCACAATTACAACCTCTCCAAGAACGCATCTGACTTCTACGAAAACATTGCCCGAAAAATCAGCGGGCAACCCGTCTTGTCGTCCCCGAGTGTGTTTGTTCAGACCGGGGGAAACTATGCGGCACCAAGCTACATCGCAAACCACTCCCCGCAAGCGACTCTCGGTCATGAGAATCAGGTCAAGAATATTGTGCGTGTGGCCGTGACGCTTAAGGAGAAGAAGGAGCAGATTGCACGAATTTCTGATTTAGTCGATAGGATCAAGGCAGAATCGCAAAGCGATGAAGCTATTTCTGCGATTAGAAACCTGGTGAACGTAAAGGAAGAAATTGAATCCGAGGAAGCACCCGATCAGGCTCGCCTATCTAAATGGCTGGAAGGCGCAAAGCAGGCAATTCAGCTTGGTAGCTTCGGGTATGAAACTGTGAGTGCGGCAAAAGAACTCTTGAAGCTCTTTGGCATCGGCTAGGGTTGGTCTAACTAGGCGCTCCATCGGACGTCGAAAAGGTGCCACCTTTTCGACGCCGCTGAGCTTTGCGTTAGGGGTCTATTAGCAGTCCCTCGGTCTTTGCGATTTGAATAAATATCAATAATTGTTAGGAGGTCACATGGCATACCGGAATGGGAATTACACGGCTTTTTACGTTGCAGAGCCATTTAACGAAAGTGCACTTGGTGCGCATGCCACAAAGGATTTTTGCTATTACAACATGTTGAGAGCTTGGAAGGGGAAGGACACGTCATTTCCTTTTAATGATTCCCATGATAAAACCTATAATGTCCGCGACAATAGTGCTTGGGAAACAACTTTGAAGCCACGACTCAGAGAGCGGATCAGGCACTCAAAAAATATCGTACTTTTCCTTAGCTCTAATACTGTTAGTTCAAGAGCACTTAGGGAAGAAATTGACTACGGGATAAATGATCAGGGGTTGCCTGTTATCGTGATATATCCAGAGTATGACTCTAAGGACAGTTTACTGTTTAATGGTTCGCTGAAACAGTCGGTGAAGAATCTGTGGGATAAGTTACCTATTTTTAGAGATTCAATGAGTAATGTTCCGACACTTCATGTACCCAACAAGAAGGAAATCATTGAGGCTGCTCTGAAAGATAGCGACTTTATGCTTGCGACCAAAGCGAGCCCCGATTGCTACAGGTACAAGGTATGACAAAGGTTAGTTTCTTTGACAAGAGAGTGATTGAGAATTTTGTCAAGATTACCTCTGCCATAAGCGTAACGCTTTCTTTGCTTGTTTTGTTTGTCGATATTCCAACAAATAGCAAAACCACCTATGGATGGATATTTATCGGATTGTTGGTGCTAATTTATTTGGCAATTTGGATCTGGTCTAACAATCTCAATAAAATTGATATCAATATTGAAGGAAGTGAGGTCACGGTAAAAGTAGGCGACATCTTTTCCGAACCAGGCTTAAAGGCCATTGCTTTCAACGAGTACTTTGACACAATCGTAGATAACAAAATAATTTCTGAAAATTCGCTAAACGGCATTTTTATAAAAAAGTATCTTGGCGATCCAATTTCAGAACTTGATCACCATATCGATAAATATTCTTTTGATGAAAGCGAAAAACTCGAAAGCAACACCGAGCGAGCCTCGGGTAAAACGTTGAGGTATCAGATTGGGACTATTTGCGTCTACAAAGACTACCTTTTGGCTGCTTTCGCGAAGCTCAATAATAACAATAAAGCGATGCTTAGTATGCCAGAGTATCTTGAGTTTTTAATCAATTTTTGGGACAAGGTAAACAATGTGTACGGCCAACAGAGCGTAGCTACGCCGGTTTTTGGTTCTGGGATTACGCGAATTAAAGGGCATAAAACTATCAGCGATGAAGATCTTTTGAAAATAATGTTGTGGACATTCCGCATTAGTGAAATGCGGTTCAAGTACCCAGCGAAGCTAACGATTGTCATCCACAAAGACAAGATTGATAAAATTAATCTTCTTGATATTAAGTCAGCAAGAAACGGGGTCTAGATGCCCCTAACGCCGCCGTCAAGCGTTGGTTATCGCACCGTTAAAGTGCAAATGTCTGCAATCAGTCTTCTGCTGTCCTCGCGCGGCCTTGACAGAGAAGCGAATGCCAACGTCAAACTCTACCGCGCACTGAGTCACTTGATCCTAGAGATCGTGCCCTTAGATCCGGGGCTGGATGAGTACCGACAGGACAATACAATGGGCCAGGATTACCGTCACTGGCGCCGAGTCAAGATTGGGCGCAGGTTCCGGCTGTTCTTTCGCTATGACTCCAGAACGCGAATTATTGTCTATGCGTGGGTCAATGATGAACAGACCATGCGCTCCGCCGGCAGCAAGTCCGGTCCCTACGCTGTATTTCGGAAAATGCTGGAACAAGGGAGGCCCGCCTGATGACTGGGCATCCCTACTCACGGCAAGCCAGTCAGCTTGGCCATGAGCAATGCTGATTGGTTAGTAACATGTGCAACAGTCGGTTCCATACTGAGATACATACCAGTGATCGGTACAAGGTTCGCGCCCGCTGGTTTTGTTCCAGAACAGTCAGATGAATATACCGCAAATCATCGGGGCAGTTTTATTACGATCAGCGAGATGATCATAACTGGTGTTCTTTAATCCGAGTGTTTACTGTTTCTCTCCGGGCACACCGTAATGCCGCCCCTTCCATGCGCCACCCCGGCCACCATAATGACGACGGGCAGAATCCAACGTCATGAGTGTATAGAGCAGGGCGGCAAGGGGCAGGCTGAACATCCACAACGGATTCAGCGCGTAAAGACGCAGGGAGGGCAGATAGGCCGTCAACATCAGCAGGCAGGCCAGCAGCGCGGGCAACACCAACCAGATATTTCCCGTCCAAAGACCAAACAGCAGCCCCCCTACCGGCCAGACATAAAGAAAAATCATCCCTAATGTCGCCCCCAGCAAGCGCCAGGGGCTGAACTGCAGTTGCACATAGGCGGAACGCGCCACCATCCGCCATATTTCGCCAAGCCGCTGGTAATCACGCAGGCTGTAGCTCTCCGTTCCCAGACCCAGCCAGATAGCTCCATGGGGCTTCACTAAAGCCGCTAACGTGCAGTCATCTATGAGCGCCTCGCGCATGGCAGCGAACCCACCCGCCTTTTCGAGGCTCTCCCGCCGCAGCAGCATACACCCCCCGGCAGCGCCAGCCAGCGCCCGGCGCGGGTTATTGACCCAGGGAAAGGGATACAGCATCTGAAAGAAGAAGATGAAGGGCGGAATCAGCAGACGCTCCCAAAAACTGCGACAAGAGAGCATCACCATCAGAGAGACCAGTGACCGGTTTTGATCCTCCGCCTGTATGACGAGGCGTTGCAGAACATCCGGCCCATGAACAATGTCACCGTCGGTGAACCAGAGCAGCGGCACCAGGCCTGCCGCATTCACCCCCTGGGCCATGGCCCAGACTTTACCCGCCCAGTTTTCCGGCAGCGGCGCGCCTCGCAACACCTCCAAACGGGAAGCAGCACCCAGCCGGGACGCCGCTTCCCGTGCACGCTCCGCGGTGCCGTCGCTGCTCTGGTCATCCACCACGATGACGTGCAGCACACCAGGGTAATCCTGCCTTAATAGAGCACTTACACAGTCACCAATACCCTCCGCTTCATTACGCGCAGGCACCACAGCGGTAACTTCCGGCCAAGTGCGCTGCGCGCCGTTTTCGCTAGGGGGAAGGCGCTGATCCGCCCGCCAAAAGGCGCCCCGTCCAAAGAGCAGTATCAACCAGACCAGCAAGGCTGACCACGCGGCCAACAGAACCCACCAGCCACTCAAGACTGAATGCGCCACTGCCCTTCTGCAGAAGTACTGGCACCAGGGTCCTCTACGCCACGCCGCATGCACTCCTGCTTGATGGCAAGGCGCAGGTCATTCTGCGAATCGGCTCCGCGCAGGGCGTCTTCATATTCCACCAGCCCATCCATAAACAGTTGTCGCAAGCTCTGATCAAACGTCTGCATACCCACATCATTCGTCCGCGCCATGGCGTCTTTCAGCAAGCCCACTTCACCCTTATAGATCAAATCGGCAATGGCCGGGGTATTGATCAGCACCTCTATAGCGGCGACGCGCCCGCCCTGCCCCTTGATCGGCAACAGGCGTTGTGAGACCACGGCGCGCAAATTGAGTGACAGATCCATCAACAATTGTTTTTTACGGTCCTCCGGGAAAAAGTTGATAATCCGTTCAATGGCCTGATTCGCATTGTTCGCATGTAAGGTCGACATACACAGATGTCCGGTTTCTGCATACGCCATGGCATGATCCATGGTATCACGACTGCGCACTTCGCCGATCAGAATAACGTCTGGCGCCTCACGCAAGGCGTTCTCCAGCGCTCGCTCGTAATTCAGGGTATCAATACCCACTTCGCGTTGATTAACGATAGACATCGCATTCTTGTGAAGAAATTCGATGGGGTCCTCAATCGTGAGAATATGGCCCGCCGCATTCTGATTGCGATACTGAATCATCGACGCCAGAGAGGTACTTTTACCAGAGCCGGTAGCCCCGACGAAGAGCACCAGACCTCGGGAAGTCATGGCCAAGTCTTTCAGTATGGGCGGCAGCCTGAGCTGTTCCAGGCTGGGAATTTGCGTCTTGATGGCGCGCAAGACAAAGCTCAGTTCACCGCGCTGAAAAAAGCCATTGACCCGGAAACGCCCAATCCCGGGCGCAGAGATGGCCATATTAATTTCTTTTTCCCGCTGGAATTCCTGCAAGCGCTCCATGCCCAGAATTTCTTTGGCCAGATTCAGCACCTGACTCGGCTTCAGCATCTCGGTCCCTAACGAAACCGCCTTCCCGTCAATTTTCATGACCGGCGGCGAGCCTACGGTGAGGTAAAGGTCAGAGCCATTTTTTTCCACCATCAAGACCAGCAGATCATCCAGCACAGACATAAATCATCCTCAGGCCACATTCATAAAGCTGTCTTTGTTCTGAACCCTACGCAAGGCATCTTCGCGGGTTACTTTGTGGGCACGCACCAGGTCGGCAAGGCACTGGTCGAGAGTTTGCATACCCTGATTTTGTCCGGTCTGGATCACCGAGTACATCTGCGCCACCTTATTTTCGCGAATGAGGTTTCGGATGGCCGGTGTGGCAATCATAATTTCATGCGCGGCGACTCGGCCTTTACCATCGGCCGTTTTGAGCAGGGTCTGAGAAATAACCGCGCGCAGGGATTCTGACAGCATCGCGCGAACCATATCCTTTTCCCCCCCAGGAAAGGAGTCGACAATACGGTCGATGGTTTTCGGCGCCGAACTGGTATGCAGCGTCGCAAACACGATATGGCCCGTTTCCGCCGCAGTCAGAGCCAGGCGCATGGTCTCCAAGTCACGCAATTCGCCCACCAGAATAATATCCGGATCTTCACGTAAAGCTGAGCGCAGGGCATGTTCAAAGGAATGAGTGTTGGCACCTACCTCGCGCTGGTTGACGAGACACTTCTTGGGAGTGTGCAAAAACTCGATGGGATCTTCAATGGTGATAATATGGTCGGCGCGGTTCGCATTGATATGATCCACCATCGCTGCCAGCGTCGTTGATTTACCCGACCCCGTCGGCCCGGTGACCAGCACCAGTCCGCGCGGTACGTTGATGATCTCCATAAAAGACTTGGGTGCATTGAGATCTTCCAGACTCAGCACCTTGGCGGGAATCGTCCGGAACGCCGCCGCGGGCCCACGGTCCTGGTTGAAGGCGTTAACCCGAAAACGCGCCACGCCGGGCAGTTCATAGGCAAAGTCGATTTCCAGATTTTCCTCATACCCCTTCCGCTGGGAATCATTCATGATGTCGTAAATCATGCCATGTACGGCCTTTCTGTCCTGCGCCTCGACATTGAGAGGGCGGATATCGCCGTTGATCCGCAGCATGGGCGACAAACCCGCCGAGATATGCGTGTCCGAAGCATTGTTTTTCACCGCGAAAGCAAGCAGTTCTGAAATGTCCATCATGCAGCTCCCAAAGAAACGTCCCGTGATTTGGGACCAAAGGCTATTGCGCGTTACTATAGTCGACATTGACCATTTCGCCCACCTCTGCCGGAGACCGATGCCCCTCGCCGAACGCCTAGCCCATGTGCAACGTGAGATTACCAATCGTCCGCCGCAACGTCTGCTCGCCGCCAGCAAGGGTGTCGCGGCAGAGACACTGCGTCGCGCTTATGTACTCGGCCTCCGTCACTTCGGCGAAAACTATCTGCAGGAAGCCCTGGACAAGCAAATGGCGCTGAAAGATCTGGATGGCATCGTCTGGCACTTCATCGGCCGCATCCAGCGCAACAAGACTACCGCATTGGCCCGGCATTTTGACTGGGTGGAGAGTGTAGACCGCCCGCTCATCGCTGAACGACTCAATACCGCGCGCACGGGCATGGTGGCGCCGTTAAACGTGCTTATTGAAGTCGCCATCAGCGCGGAAGACAGCAAAGGGGGTTGCGCCCCGGAAGAAGTTCCCGAATTGGCCCTCGCCATTTCCCGATTATCCCATCTACGGCTGCGCGGCCTGATGGCCCTGGTTCACCCACAACCGGGGCAGGCAGACGCCGACTTCCGCCGGATGGCAGAACTTTTCCTCACGCTGCAACAAACCCCGGTCCATGCCGATCTGGACACCCTCTCCATGGGCACTTCGGCAGACTACCCCCAAGCCCTGCGACACGGCGCCACCGAGATCCGTCTTGGGACCATCCTCTTCGGGGCACGTACCCAGGAGTCCTTATGATTACTCAGAATATCGTCTTCATTGGTGCCGGCAACATGGCACGCGCGCTCATCGCCGGCCTGCGGCTTCAAGGCGTTACGGGTGAGCAGATTCAAGTTCACGCCCCCAGCACCGTGCACCGTGATGCGCTTGCGGAAGAGTTCGGTATTCGCAGCCTGCCAGCGGCAGCGCAGCGTTTGCCGACCAACAGCGTGGTCATCTATGCCGCCAAGCCGAAGCAAATCTCGTCGGTGCTTGCGCTGTGGCGACAGGCCTTTGCCGATGCCGGGGTGCTCTTTCTCTCCGTCGCCGCGGGCGTCGGCAGTGCGCGCATCGCCGCCGAGCTGGATGCCGGGAGCGCCATCGTACGCAGCATGCCCAACACCCCGGCGCAGGTGGGTGCCGGAGCAACCGCCCTTTACGCCCGCGATTCGGTGAACACCGCACAACGTCAGACCGCCGCAACCATCATGTCCAGCGTGGGCCAGATTTACTGGCTGAGTGATGAGTCACTGATGGATGCCGTTACCGCACTTTCCGGAAGCGGCCCCGCCTACGTCTTGCTGTTTCTGGAGGCGCTCGAAGATGCCGCCGTGCTGCAGGGCCTGGACCGGCCCACCGCCCGCGCCCTCGCCTTACAGACCGTGCTCGGGACCGCGCAAATGGCTGCTGCCAGCGTGCTCAGCCCAACCGAGTTACGCCATCAGGTCACCAGTCCGGGTGGCACCACGGCAGCGGGTTTAGCCGCCTGGGAAGAGCATCTGCGGCCACTGGCGCAGCGGGCCCTGGCCGCCGCGGCCGAGCGCAGCCGCGCTCTGGGCGGCGCCAAAAAGGATGTACCATGATCGAACTGAGTATTATAGCAGCACGCCTTACCAGCCTTGTCCTGACCCTGCTGTTCTGGGCCATTCTCATCCGCGCCGTCCTGTCCTGGGTACAGCCCGATCCGCGCAAGCCGATCGTCCAGTTCCTCGAGCGGGTAACCGGCCCCATTCTTTATCCGCTACAACGGATCATACCGCCACTGGGGGGCATTGATCTCAGTCCGTTGGTGGCCATGCTCCTCATCGAGTTGCTCAAAGGTCTGCTGGTCAATGCCATCCTCAATTTGGGCGGCTAACCCATTTCCAGCAGGCTGCGGCGGCATATGACACCCATAGAAGCACCACCCCCATACCTGCGCGTACAGGGTGGCGATCTGTATCTACGCGTCCGGGTACAGCCGGGTGCCAAAACCGATGCCATCAGCGGATGCCACGGCGATGCCCTCAGGATCCGTCTGCGCGCCCGGCCCGTGGAGGGCGCTGCCAACACTGCCCTTTCCGCCTTCCTCTGTGCTACCCTACGCCTCAAAGGATCGCAGATTACCTTGGTGCAGGGCGAGAGCGCGCGAGACAAAACACTGCGCATCCGCGCGGCGTCTGCCGATGTTCAGGCCCAACTCAGAAAATACGCGGAATCCTCTCACCCACCTGCTCTCAACCGGGACGACCGATGAACACCACCGCACCATCCCAGACTCTTGATGCCATCCTCGAAATCTATGCCAGCCCCTTCAACGATCTGATTTTTGAGGCGCAAAAGGTGCATCGGCTACACTTTGATCCAAATGCCATCCAGTGCTCCACCCTCCTGTCCATCAAGACAGGTGGTTGCCCTGAGGATTGTGGCTACTGTTCACAAAGCGCCCATCACCAGACGGCGCTCAAGGCAGAAGCCCTCATGGACCTCGAGCAGGTTCGCGCGGCCGCACAGGAGGCCAAGGCCAACGGGGCCCAACGCCTGTGCATGGGGGCCGCCTGGCGCGCGCCTCACGACAAGGACATCGAAAAAGTCGCCGCCATGATTGGCGTGGTCAAAGAATATGGCCTGGAAAGCTGCGTCACGCTGGGCATGCTCAAGCCCGGGCAGGCAGAACGCTTACAGGATGCCGGCCTCGACTACTACAACCACAATCTCGACACCTCACCCGAGTTTTACGGCGAGGTCATCCACACCCGCAGCTATCAGGATCGCCTCGATACACTGGAGACAGTGCGTAGCGCCGGCATCAAGATTTGCAGCGGCGGTATCCTCGGCATGGGTGAATCCCGCCGTGATCGGGCACGTATGCTGCAGATACTGGCACATCTGCCGCAAGCCCCGGAGAGCATCCCTATCAACGCCCTGGTTCCCGTTCCCGGCACTCCGCTGGAAGCGGCCGAACCCATCGATGGCTTCGAGTTTGTGCGCACTATTGCCGTCGCTCGCATACTCTTTCCCAAGGCCTATGTACGACTCTCCGCCGGGCGCGGGGCCATGAGCGATGAATTGCAAGCGCTCGCCTTCCTGGCCGGTGCCAACAGTATTTTCCTTGGAGATCGCCTGCTGACGACAGATAACGCCAGCATGGGCCACGATCAGTCGCTGTTCAACCGACTGGGGCTGCACAGGAGCGACACCTGATCACCCACGCCAAGACGAGCCCGGGCAGACCCTGCTTTATCTCAGGAGGAGTGGTCGCCAAAAGACAAGGGGATAGAGTAATCCAGCATGATCTCATCTTCACCAGGGTCCTCCTGGGCGATATATGCGTTTGAAATATGGGCGATTTTAAGCCCAAATCGTGATTGATTCGCAAACTGATAGGCCAGACTCAACTCCAGGCGGAACTGGAAGACACCATCCAGATATTTGCCCCGCCCCCGATTATACCCGCCTATGCCGAGCACTGGCGTCAGCACCCAGTGATTCCAGGCGACATCCGAGTACAAGCCGGTATAACCCATGAAGCCGCCATTGGTATTAGCCACAATCCCCCACAACGCACCGATACCAAATAATTTGGAGGCAGACTGGTACTCCAGATCGAGTTCGGGAAGGGTCGCATTACCGCGATGTCCGGGACCGGGTTTAACACCCGCCGCATTAAAGGCACCAATGCCGGCACTGAAATAAGCAGGACCGCCCTGAATCACATGCAATCCTGCATCACTTGCCTGCGCCGACCCGGTCACCAACACACCCAGTGCAGCGCTACCCATAATCCCTACCCAGACTCTCATATCTTGCTTCATGACCACTCCTATTAGAGATACATCGACCGCCTTGCCGACAGGAATCGTTTGCGTTATGGTATAAACCGAACGGTCAGTATGCGTTCGCTCGGCGTACGTGTCAAAAAATATGGCCGCTCTGAGTCACACAGATATTACGCGCAAGACCTTATGTTAAATGAGTTCTTCGCATGAATCGACTTTCAGAAACAGGTCCGGAGGGTCACTCGGCTGCCTGAATTGCAACTAAGGAATACATATGCGCTGGCTCAAACGCCTTCCGGTTCTGATCATCATCGTCGTCGTTGCTTTTAGCGCCTACGCCTACTTCCAGATTGCTGATTACTACCCCAACACGGACGATGCTTATGTACATGCCCATGTCGTGGACATTGCACCGCGGGTAACAGGGCATATCGTCGCTATTTTTGTACATGATAATCAGGTCGTGCAGGCTGGACAGCCTCTGGTCAAAGTGGACCCGCGGGCTTATCGCTACGCTCTGCAGAAGGCAGAGGCTGAATTGACGCAGGCGGAAAGGCAGACCGCCGCCATTCGGGCCGACATTGCCGGAGCGCAGGCCAATATCAGCGCCGACCAGGTCAATTATCAGAATGCCCTGCGCAACGCACAACGCGCGGCGGCATTGGCGGCGCAGAAATACCTGTCTGCGCAACAGGCGGATAATCAGTTGACCGCCGCGCAAAGTGCCGGAGCGCGCTTGGCCGCTGATCAGGCTGCCCTGGCGGAAAGACGGGCGCAGCAAGAACTCAACGCCGCTCGGATCACAGCCGCCAAGGCGGCGGTGAGCACCGCGAAGATGTACCTTTCCGAAACCACTCTCTACGCGCCCATCACCGGGGTCGTCAGTAAAGTGGATAATATCCATGTGGGCGACGTGGTCAATGTCAATCAAGATTTGTTCCCCCTGATTGGCAATGCGGAATACTGGGTTGAGGCCAACTACAAGGAAACCGATCTCCACCGGGTACATCCTGGCCAGACTGCAGAAGTCACCATTGATATGTATCCTAACCATCGCTTCAAAGGAAAGGTAGTGAGCCTGAGTGGCGGCGCGGGCAACGCCTTCTCTCTGCTGCCCCCGGAAAATGCTACGGGTAACTGGGTCAAGGTGACGCAACGCGTGCCCGTGCGGATCCTCATCACCAACCCGGATCCCAAGTTCCCGCTCCGGATCGGTACCAGCGTGTCGGTAACGGTGGATACGGGCGGAGCACCGCGTTGGGTCAAAGCACTGCGGCCATTCCTCTGAAAACAGATATTAATCAGAGATCAACGTGCCCACACCCGCGTCGGTGAATATCTCCAGCAACAGTGCATGGGGTACCCGACCGTCAATGATATGCGCGGCGTGGACCCCGGCGACCACCGCATCCAGACAGCACTGAATCTTGGGTAACATGCCGCCATAAATATGGCCATCGGCAATCATCCGATCCACCTCAGCGGCTTCCAAATGCGTGCGCAGCCGTCCGTCCTGATCCAGCACTCCGGCGACATTGGTCATCAGAATCAGTTTCTCGGCCTTCAGCGTCGCGGCGAGAGCGCCTGCCACCAAATCTGCATTGATATTGTAGGATTCCCCCTGGGCGCCCACACCAATCGGCGCCACCACCGGAATGAATTCGCCCTGATCCAGCAGTCGGATAACATCCGGGTTCACCCGTGCCACCTCACCCACCAAACCGAGATCAACACCGTTGCGACGCAAAGGACAAGCGTGCAGCAATCCACCATCCTTTCCCGTCAACCCCACCGCCCGTCCGCCCGCCCGATTGATGGCCTGCACGATCTCCTTGTTAACGCGCCCGCCGAGCACCATTTCCACTACCTCCATGGTGGCCGCATCAGTCACGCGCATGCCATCCACAAAATGAGTCTGCACCCCGAGCCGCCCCAACATGGCGCCGATCTGCGGTCCACCGCCATGTACCACCACTGGATTCATACCCACCTGTTTCATCAGGGTCACATCGTAAGCAAACTGCTCCTGAAGCTGGGTTTCGGTCATGGCATTGCCGCCATATTTGATGACGATGGTACGACCATGGAAACGCTGCATGTAAGGCAACGCCTCTACCAATATATGCGCCTGCAAGTGGGGATCATTGTGCATAGAGTTCATCGTGTACTCGTCGTATCTACCGAAGACACCGGAATCAGTCCACGCAAAAGAATTTCCACAATTCCAGCGTCATATCCTGCAGGATCGTCGGCAAAGGTGACGTGTGGATAATGACGGAGGATATCGCGGGACTGGAAAAAGAAAACATTCGCCCCCAACAGCAGGGTTGCCACTAGCGCCGGGTCAAAATCCACCCGCAGTTCACCCCGGGATTGACCGGCCTCGAGCACTGCGACCAGTGCCGAAAATACATCAGCAAAGCCCTGTTCGGCGAACTCCTGTGCTCTGGAGGCCCCTTTTTCGAGAATTTCCCGCCATACCAGACGCACCCATTCCGGTCGGTCTAACAATGCCTGGAGATGGCAGCGCGCGAAATGCCGGAGCACATCCACCACGGCTCCGTGGGCGTCGACCGCATCATTGAGCAATGTCCGCAAACTTTGGCTGGCCGCACGCAATACCGCAAGATAGAGCGCATCCTTGTTGGGAAAATAATGATAGATATTGGCTTTGCTGATACCCGCCTGCAAAGCGATGGCGTTCATGGAGACGGCATCAAATGCCTTATCGGAGAAAAGTTTTTCAGCGGCCGCTAAAATTCGCTGTCGTCCCTCCCCTTCGATTACCAGTGGCAAATCCCCCATGAGCCCTCCGCCTCCAATCTGCATATGGCGACTACAGTTGCACAATGCCCGACCAATCGGTCAATATTAGGGCAGTGTAGCACCACCCATGGTAATTGTCCCCCTATGGACAAGGGCCGATAGTTATCCACCATCCGCCTGCAATTTGCTATTCTAGACACCACAGGTGTCGACTAAGGAAAACCACACATGTTTACCCACACTCCCAGCCAGGGAGATCTGTCTTTCGCTTTATTATTGCGAGCGCTGCGCGGCATTACCTTATGGCAACCCATTCTGGTGTACGTCATCGCCGTTTTCCTGGGCATGTCTGGTCTGGAACTCTTCGCACAATGGCCTGGGGGATGGGCTGGCCCCACTATTGGGGTGATTATTCTGCTGGTCAGTTTTGGTGTTGGCTACCTGGGCGCCGGCGGTATTCTACTGCACGAGGCGCGCGGTGATCCATTGCCGGGAATAGTGAAGAGTCTCCGCTTTGGTATACGGGCGCTGCCGCGCCTGCTGGGGCTGCTGATTATTGAAAGTCTTTTGCTCTTGGGTATTTTTGTCGTAGAAGTATTGGGATTTCTCGCTTGCAAGATACCAGGGATTGGCGCGATGCTTTTTGTCCCGCTCTTCCCTGCCATCATGCTGGTAAACGCCATTGTTTTTGTCCTCGCCATTATTGTCTTCAATCTCTCCGGGCCCGCTTTATGGCACGGCGAAAGCGTAGGCAACTCACTCCGTCATACCATCGCCATCGCTCGCAATAAACCAGGTTCTATTCTGCTGATGATGCTGCTGCTCGCCGCGTTGGCAACGGGTATGGGAATCATCATCGCGGTGATTCTCTACACTGGATACAGCATGGCACTAACGGCTGCCACCCCGGTGCTGGCCACGGAAATCATCCGCAGCGCAGACATGTTCTGGCAAATGCTGGGGGCGCTGTCTGGCGACAGACTCATCAGCGGTGAAACACTTGTGCAGCTGGTGGCAACAAACACCTCCTTATATAGCGCGGGACTCAGCATGGGGGTCGGTCTGGCCAGTGCGCTGGTTTTTATTCTCCCTAATGTAGTGTTCCTGCTGGGTATAGCGCATATCTATATTGAGGCTCTTGAACTGATAGCACCGGAGGATGTCTAATTTCGCCATGAAAAAATGTATACGTCTACTGGAAATTGAGAAAAACCGCTGCCAGAGTTGCGGTATGCCGCTGCAGTTTGATCCCCAAGGCGGGGGGACGGAGACTGACGGCAGTCATAGCGCTTGTTACTGTAGCTACTGCTATGAGGCGGGGCAATTCAAGGAGCCGGAACTAACGCTGGACGCCATGCAACACCGTGTCCGTCAACTGATGCGCAACCGCAATAACCCATGGTATATCCGCGCTTACATGGCGCACCGCGTACCGACGCTGGCCCGTTGGCGGGGATGCAAAAAACGTTAGGGGAGGGTAATAGGGTAATGTTGTATATTAAGAAGCCTCCGCAGTTCACCACTTCGGGGGCTTCCGTGCTTAAAAAAGCTGCTCAGATCGGGGATTAAATCGCGGAACGGGGACGTCGGCCACGACGAGGCTTCAGCTCCTGCATGAGCGCGTTTCCACGATCATCCAACTCACCCAGCAAATGGCTATCGTCACCCACGCGACCACGAACTTCGGCGACAGCCGCAAGAATCTGCGCAGGCTCCCAATCAGGCACCAGACGAGAAATGCGGTCCATCAATGACCGCCGTTGTGCTTCACGCTCACGACGTGCGCGTGGGTTTTCCTGCAAACTCCGCTTCTGTTGCTCGAATTTTGCCAACTGCTCACGCAGCCGCATTTCTGTCTGTCGTTGCTTCTCTTCTAAATCCGCCAAACGCTCTTCTGAGGTACGGCGGTGACGTTTCTTTGCTTGCGCTTCCATGCTCGATCGCTCCTTGAAATTAGGTTGCCATGGCGGAAAAAATCACCAATGCAATAATTATGTCAGCTTGTTTTTGCTTTGGCAAATACAAATGCATCGGCAAAAATATGCTCCGGATTCAATCCTGCCCCCTGTAAAGCATCGGATAAGGAAAACACCATATCTGGATGCCCGCAAATATAAGCATCGATTGCGCTCGCGTCCGGAAAATCATGAATGACTTGTGCGGTAACATAACCAGTGGCCCCCGACCAGGAGGCGTCCGGGCGCGATACCATCCGGGTTACCTGAAAATGGTCATGGCGCGACTGCCATTCACTCAGTAAATCGTGACAATAAAAATCTTCCGCATGGCGTACACCCCAATAAAAATGGATAGGCCGTATGGAGCCCTGCGCGAAGAGCGACTCGAGCATACCCTTGATAGGCGCAAAGCCTGTGCCAGTGGCAACCATCAACAAAGGACGAGTGGATTCCTGACGAATAAAGAAAGTGCCTAATGGGCCTTCAAAGCGCAGTATGTCCTTTTCTTTTAAGGCACCAAAAACATGCCCGGTAAAGGCGCCACCAGGCACCTTTTTAATGTGCAGTTCTAACAATGCATCATCGCCGGGTACATTGGCGAGAGAAAAGCTCCGCCTGCCGCCATCTTTCAGAAGGATGTCGATGTACTGCCCAGGAAGGAACTGCAGGCGCTCTGTAATCGGAATCTTTAGAAAGAGGGCACGCACATCAGGTGCTAAATCCACTATTTTAGCCACCCGCGACGGTAGGGTTTTAATCTGAATATCCTTGGCGGCGCCGATCTCCCGGACTTCTATGATTACATCGGACAAGGGCGTTGCCTGACAGAAGAGCGCCAAACCCGACGCCTTCTCCGCAGCCGACAATACTTTTTCTTCCACCTTCCCGTAATCCACTTCGCCACTGAGAATACGTCCCTTGCAGGTCGCACAGGTGCCATTGCGACAGCCATAGGGGATGTTAAAACCATGCCGTAGAGCGGCCTCCAGGATAGTTTCATCATTGTCGCAACCCATCTCGTGGCCACTGGGTTCGATATGCAGATGGTAAGGCATACGCACTTCCTTTCGTAAAAATTTAAAATATTTTAGGGGCATTCTAACAGATGCGCGACATAATGCCCTGCTTCAGGGGTACTCCCGGTTGAGATCATAGCGATTCACAATCCGGCAAAATAATTCCGCCGTTTGGCGCGCATCATAGAGTGCTGAATGCGCCTGGGTGTGGTCCCAGTCCAGACCGGCGGCCATAACGGCCTTGGCCAGCACGGTCTCACCATAGGCCAAACCGGCCAGACTGACGGTGTCAAAAGTGCTGAAAAGATGAAAGGGATTGTTTTTAACGCCCGTTCGCTTTTCTGCTGCTTTGATAAACGACAGGTCGAAAGAGGCATTGTGGCCCACAAGAATGGCACGCCGACATTGGGCAGCCTTTACAGCCGTGCGCACCGGCCTGAAGATCCCGCGCAAGGTCTCTTCCTCGGAAATCGCACCGCGCAGTGGCTGAAATGGATCAATACCGGTGAATGCCAATGCCGCCGGATCAAGCACGGCCCCGGCAAAGGGTTGCACATGAAAGTGGTGAGCGGCTACCGGCCGTAACTGCCCTACTTCGCCGCCAATGATAATCGCAGCCACTTCTAGCAAAGCATTACGGTCAGGATCAAATCCTGCCGTTTCCACGTCGACCACTACCGGCAAAAAGCCGCGAAAACGTCCGGCTAAAGCCGCCATTAGAGTATTACTCCTCAATACGTTGAGAAAAAACCAGGGCGTGTGGTGCGGCCAACAGCACCGCGGTGGAGACGCTCAAGGTTACCGACGCAGTCAACATCACCATCACTACCAATTGCATGGATACCGCAGTGAGTGGCGCCATACCGGCCAGAATCATACCTGCGGTAATTCCTGGAATATGAATCATGCCAACACTTTTCAGGCTGTCGATAGTCGGGATCAACGAGCTGCGCACAACGCTACTATACAGACTACGCATGGCCTGGCGATGGTTGGCGCCGAGGGCCAACATAGCCAACAACATATCCTCGCGCTGGCCCACCTCGCTGCGCAAACGATTAAGCGCCAGCGACACCGCGTTCATCGCGTTGCCAATAATCATACCACCGATGGGGACGAATGATTCGCCGCGCCAGAAAACCAACCCGGACATGAGCATCCAAGCGAGGGTGACCACAGTCGCCACCGTAATGCTGATCACCCCGATCCAGTAGGCATGAGGGATACCGGCACCGCGCTTACGGTTGAAACGACCGGCCATCAGGATCATGATCACCAAGAAAAGTACCAGCAAAAACGGTTGGTGCTGGCGAAACAGCCAACCCAGCAAAAACCCCATGACCCCTAATTGAATCGTCGCCCGCGCCGCAGCCCAGAGAAGTTCCTTGCCTACGCCGAGACGCTGCCAGGCGGACAAAGCCCAGGCGCTGCCCAAAAGGCCCATCACCCCCACTATGGTCCACGGCGATAAGGTGCTGAAAATATCTGGTGCGGCATTGTTCATTCGCGGTTCCGTGCCGCTGACAGCAGACGCCAGTCACCCGCCACAAAGCCCTCCAGGGGGCGAAAGCGCTTTTTATAGTCCATTTTCGGGCTGCTGGCGACCCAATAACCAAGATAAAGGTAGGGCAGGCGCTGTTTCCTGGTCCATTCAATCTGACTGAGAATAGCGAAAATACCCAGGCCACGTTGCGGCAGATCCGGCGTGTAAAAAGTGTAAACCGCAGATACACCACCGTCCAGCACATCCACCAGTGCCACCGCCAGCAGGTGATCGTCTTGCTCAAAGACCAGCAGGCGGGCATCAACGCCACCAGTTTCGACAATCATTTCCCGGTACAGACGATCCGCGTGTTCATCCATGCCTCCCCCTGGATGCCGCCAGCACTGATATTCGGCGAAGAGGCGGGCGTGGGCGGCATCCCATTGCGGGGCCTGTTCACGTATTTGAATTCCCTGGTTCCGCCCCCAGGTGCGGCGCTGGCCACGATCCGGCTGGAACTCCGCGACGGGTATACGCACGGAAATGCAGGCGTCGCATTGCGGACACATCGGGCGGTAGGCCACTGAGCCATTGCGCCGAAATCCTTTTTGCAAGAGTTGGCCATATTGGACATTGCCCACCATCTCGCGGGGGTCGCTGAGCACCAAAAGTTCTTCCTGGTCCGGCAAGTAGGGACATTTCTGCAAAGCGGATATATAGAAGGCCATGACTAAAACATCTCGTGCAAAGATAAAGAGATTTTCCAGTCAGCTTGTGGGTGTTGGGTGCACAGATCGGCAAGCGCTTGCAAGAAAGCGCTGCGTGTCCATTCACGCGCACCCATGCTTTGCAGATGTGGGGTGATGAACTGGGTATCGATCAGGCCAAAGCCCCAGTGCTGGAGATGACGCGCTAGCAGAACAAGGGCCAGCTTGGAGGCATCGGGCACCCGACTGAACATGGACTCCCCGAAAAAGAGCCCGCCGAGGGCGACGCCGTAGAGTCCGCCGACCAGCCGGTCCCGCTGATAGACTTCTAAAGAGTGCGCCGCTCCGGCAGCAAACAGATCCAGATAGGCGGCACGTACCGCCGGAGTAATCCAGGTACCGCTCTGCCCGGCGCGCGGCTCCGCACATGCGTCGATAACACCGACAAAGTCGCTGTCCATGTGGTATTGCCAATCCCCGTTACGGGCCGACTTGCGTAAACTGCGGCTGATATGTACCGCCGAGGGTTCCAGGACGGCACGGGGATCAGGGCACCACCAGAGAATGGGGTCTTCCTCAGCAAACCAAGGGAAAATGCCCTGCGCGTAGGCCCTGAGCAGGCGCTCCCGAGATAAATCTCCACCGATGGCGATCAGATTGCCGTCGGCCTGCTCCGGGTCGGGAAAAGGGGCTGATCGGTCGTAATCGCGCAGGAGGACCGGACATACGCCTTCAGGGCGCAACTGCGCTGCCTCCTGCCTGCATCAAGGACCAACCCTCCTGCGGTACCAACTATCGGTAACTATACCCGTTTTGAAGTGCTTGCAGGGCCGCCACCCGCGCTTCCAGGCTGGGATGCGTAGCAAACCAACCGCGCCAGCTTCCGGAAATGTAAGCTGTCGCCATGGGATCGCGCACCACGTCATGCACCACATGCATGGCGTCCGCCCGCTGATGCAGTTTTTGCAGAGCCGAGACCATCGGGGCCACGCCCACCTGTTCGGCAGCAAAACGATCTGCCGCAAACTCCCGGCGGCGCGAAAACCAGGTGATAGGAATCAGCGCCAGGAAAGACAGGCCAATCTGCAAGACTATGGACACCATAAACGCGATCATGGGTCGGTCATCAAACTGCCGCGCGGCCAGCATGGACAGCCAGAATACAAACGTATTCATCAAGCCTTGCAGTAAGGTGGTACTGACCATATCGCCATTGTATACGTGCCCCATCTCATGGGCCAGCACCGCCCGCACCTCATTGTCGCCGAGCAGGTTGACCAGACCACTGCTTACCGCAACCATGCTATGATTGCGGCCCGGTCCGGTAGCGAAGGCATTAGGCTCATCATTCCAATACACCCAGACTTCCGGCATGCGGATGCCCAGGCGATTGGCGAACTGCGCAACCGAGTCGTACACCAAATGCTCCTTGGCCGACTGCGGTGTGTCGATACGTTGCATCTGCAGCCCCGCACGCGCCAGATGTTTCGACATCAGCAGCGAAATAAAGGCGCCGCCAAAACCGATCACCAACGCCCAGAGCAGGTCCGTGTTGCTCACCGAGCCACGCAGATCCACCCCAAACAGGGGTAGGACAAAATTAACCAGAATGGCAAAACTGATCGACAGGCTGACAAATATCAGCAGGTTTGTCACCACCAACAGCAATATGCTCTTGAATGACTTCATGACACGCACGCTCCATCAGAATATCTTGACCCTTCCCGCGATGCCGTGAATTTTCATCCCGACATCGCGACTGATTGCCTTTTGTTTTTTATGGCAACGCGGAATCAGTCTAACATCAATATAAGGACGCAGGAAGAGACAGATAAGGACTCAGAACGGCGGCGGACCAATGCGGGATATAGGGCAACACCCCCAGGCAAGGCGCCGGCAAACGCCGTTGCAATGTCTCCAAGGTACCCTCTGCGACCGCAGGGTTCAGGGTGTTCGCCACCCATCCGGCGAAGGACAGGCCCCGTGTGCGGATGGCCTCGACACTCAGCAGCGCGTGGTTGATGGCTCCCAGTCGCAAGCCCACCACCAGCAGTACCGGGAAGTGCAGGTCCTCGGCCAGTTCCGCAAAGCCCCAGTCAGCGCCCAACGGCACGAGAAAACCACCCGCGCCCTCCACCAGTACGCAGTCCATCGCCACGGATTGCGCCCGGACGAAGGCCGCGACGCGCCCACGATCCATGGTGACACCCGCCTGCTGCGCCGCCCAGTGGGGGGCCAGCGGCGGGTCGAAGGCGTAAAGATTGGTTTCGGCAATGCTGCGCGGGGGCTGGCTGGCGGCGCGCAAAATTTCCACGTCCTCCCAGGTACCGTCGGTCTCGGCCCCCGAGACAACGGGTTTGAGGGCCGCAACTCGCATGCCGTGACTGGCGCAGAGGCGGGCCAATGCCGCCGTGACGGCAGTTTTGCCGACGCCCGTGTCGGTGCCGGTAATGAAAATTCCGCGCGCAGGGCGCGCTTGTTGACCTTGCGATCGCTGTTCCCGCGTCACGGGCGGCGGCGCAGTTGGGTCAAGGGGATGGCGACACTGCCGTCTGCGCGCGAAAAGGCAAGCGGGCCGCTGCTCCAGGCATGCCCATAGACGACTTCATAGGTGGCCGGCAACCGACCATCGGCGCGCAGACGCTCATAGGCTTGGCGCAGCACCTGCAGACGGCGCGGAGTGAGCAGACCGCGGGCGCGCCCTGAAGCGGCATTGGTGGCACCGATGTTACGCAGGTCGCGGAGGAGATCATCCACCGTCGCATAGGTGAGCTGATAGCATTCCACATCCAGCACCGGCATTTCGTAGCCCTGACGCACCAGGGCATCACCGATATCATGCATATCGATAAAATGACTGACGTGGGGACGTTCATCCACCGTCGCGAAGGCCTGACGCAGTTCTTTCAGCGTGTCGGGGCCGAGGGTGCTGAACATCAGCAGCCCCCCAGGGCGCAGCACCCGGGCAAACTCGCGCAGCACTTGATCCAGATCATTGCACCACTGAATGGACATATTGGCGTAGAGCAGGTCGATGGTGGCCGTCGCCAGTGGCAGGCTTTCCGCATCACCCTGACAAAAATGTTGACGCTGCCGCCAGCCTTTGCGACGCCGGGCCTGCCGTAACATATTCGACGCCAGATCCAGGGCGAGCAGCCGCGCCTTGGGATAGCGGCGATTGAGACGACGGCTTTGCAGACCGGTACCACTGCCCACATCGAGTATCCACTGCGGTTCCAGTTTGACGAGGTCCAGTCGTTCAATGAGCTGTGCGCCGACCCGATCCTGCAAGACGGCGCTGGCTTCATACGCCGCTGCGGCCTGCTCAAAGGCCCGCCGCACGGCACGTTTTTCCATGTGGAAGGCAGGGTTTTCGGAACTCATCCCCAGGTCTCCAGCAACGCCTGGGTACAGGCTTGCGGCTGCGCCAGAAAAGGGGCGTGGCCTGCCTGCTCTAACCGGGTGATCCGACTGCCAGACAACCGCGTGTGGAGATAGTCGGCGGCACCGATGGGCACAATACGGTCCTGTCGCCCGTGCAGAAGTTGCACCGGCATGGGCAGCGCCGTCAGTTGCGCGCGCAAGTCCACCTCCCGCAGCAGCCCCAGTCCATCGGCAAGGCAGCGCTGATCCGGCATAGGCCAGGCACTCAGGCCTTCCAGAGCGCGGCGTCCCTGTGGATCGTTCAACACCTGCAGGGTAAGGAAACGCCGCCGGGTACCCTGCGGGTCTTCGCGCAGGCGTTGAGCGAAATCCTCCAGAGTCGCGGCAGGGATGGCCGGGAACCAGTCGGGGCGCTGGCAAAAGGCGGGGGAGCTGGATACCAGCACCAGTCCATCCAGCAATTCAGGGTGCTGCAAAGCGATGCCCAAGGCCAATAAACCCCCGAGGGACCAGCCGAGCAACAGGGGCTTGGGGGCCTCCTGGACAAGCATCTGGCGGAGACCCTCCAGACTGACTGACCAAGCCAGGCCGGAGGGCGCACAGGGTGTCTGCCCGTGACCGGGCAGATCGTAGCTGATACAGGTGAAATGCGCATCCAGGAAGGGCCGCCAGGAAGCGAAGACCCGACTTTCCATCCCCCAGCCGTGGAGCAACACCAGCGGGCGCCCCTGACCACTGACCTGACGCGCCCAGCTCATAAGATGCCCCGGAGCGCGGCAGCCAGAAGCTCGATATCATCGTGGCTGTGCGCCGCGCTGAGGGTGATACGCAGGCGCGCGCTATCGGCAGGCACCGTCGGTGGCCGCACCGCCGGGCAGTAGAGGCCGGCGGTGCGCAATTGAGCACTGACAGCCAGCGCCCGCCGCGCATCGCCCAGCAAGAGGCCCTGAATAGGGGTCTCGCTGGCCAGCCAGGGGGCGTCGGGCACTTGCGCACGCAGATGCTGCCGGTGCTGCGTCAGGCGCTCGCGCCGGGCATCGCCATACCGGAGAAGATCCAGCGCGGCGAAGGCGGCAACCGCCAAGGCCGAAGGCAGGGCGGTATGATAGATGAAGCTGCGGGCGCGATTGCGCAGGAGATCCACCAAGTCCTGACTGCCGGCCACGAAGGCACCATAAACACCGAAGGCCTTACCCAGAGTGCCCATGATGACGTCTACTTCATGGAGCTTCATGTTCCAGTGCGCCACCGTACCTTTTCCCTCCAACCCCAGCACCCCAAAGGCATGGGCTTCGTCGAGGATGATCCCTGCACCATATTGCCGCGCCAGGGTGGCGAGTTCAGGGAGCGGGACGATATCGCCATCCATGCTGAACACCCCGTCAGTGATGATCCAGGCCTGTCCCCGGCCGCCGCGTTCCAGCCATTGCGCCAGATGCGTCATGTCGCCATGCCGGTAGCGATGCAGGCGCGCGCCTGAGAGGCGCACCCCATCCACCAGCGAGGCGTGATTGAGACGGTCGGCATAGACGCGATCACCGCGTCCGACCAGCGCGGAGATGACCCCCAGATTGGCCAGATAACCGCTACCGAAGAGCAGCACCGCCTCCACCCCCAGCCAGCTGGCCAGGGCGTCTGCCAGCGCCGCATGGGCGGGCCGCTCGCCACCGAGCAGCGGTGCCGCACCAGCCCCTACCCCGCTCTGCTGGATTTCGGCGATGGCGGCGTCACGCAAGGCCGGTTCTGCACTCAGGCCCAGGTAATCATTACTGGCAAAGGACAAGAGCGGTTCGCCCCGCGCCCCCATAAAAGTGGGCGGCCCACGCCCCGGCGCAGGTTGCAGGACCTGCAACTCCCGCCAGAGGTCCTGCGCACGCAAGGCGGACAATTCAGCGCGCCATGATTCTTCCCGTTCGCTATGCATAGCTTCTTATAGGGAGGGGCCTGTGCCTTGTCAATGGAGGGCGGGGGCGAGAGAATCAGATCCGGTGGCAACGACTGGCGTTGCCAAACGGCTTTAACTTAAGCAAAGGAACTTCTTGCAACGGATCCTTCCACACCTGTATCGGCTACCCGACGCAGTGGGGCACTTCAGCCACTGGCTATTTCCGGAATGCTGTCGCGCCTGTGCCGCGCCCGGTGTCCCGCTCTGTGCCGGTTGTTTCGGCGACTGGCCGCGACTGCCCACCGAGCGTTGCAGTTATTGCGCGCTACCTTTGTCAGACAACGGGGACTGCCCGGTCTGCTCGGTGGAAGCCCCCGCCTATGACCATGTCCATACCCCGTTTATCTATGCAGAACCCCTGAATACCGCCATCATCGCGTGGAAGTTTCAGCAGCGTCTGGACTGGACCAGGCCACTGGCCGATGCCTGGGCCAGTGCCTGGGGCGGGCATCCGCCGTCCCGCCCGGACGCGCTGCTGCCCGTGCCTCTGCATCGCCAGCGCCTGCGCGAACGCGGTTACAACCAATCCATGCTGCTCGCCCGTCACTGGGGCAAACGCTGGAGAATCCCGGTCATCCCCGGAGTGCTGCAACGTCGCCGCAATACCGGCCACCAACTCGGACTGAGCGCAACCGCCCGACGGGACAATCTGGAAGCGGCCTTCGCCTTGCGCGGGCGCGTTCCGGATCACGTCGCCATCGTCGATGACGTGCTCACGACTGGAACCACTGCCGCGCAGATTGCCAGCACCCTGCGGGATGCCGGCGTACAGCGCGTTGACATCTGGGTACTCGCCCGTGCCCTCTGAGAGTCCGTTGACGCCTGAGCCATTTTTGCACGTCATCCTGTATGAGCCGGAAATCCCTCCCAACACCGGCAATGTCATTCGCCTTTGCGCCAACACCGGAGCCACCCTGCACCTTGTGGAACCCTTGGGTTTTGCCTGGGACGACCGCCGCCTGCGCCGCGCCGGGCTGGATTATCACGAGTTCGCGCAGGTGCATCGCCATGCGGACTGGGCGGCCTGCCGGGCATTTTTAGACAATGCGCGCGTCTTTGCATTCAGCACCAAGGGAACGCAGCTTTATCACGACGTCGCGTACCAGCCCGGCGATGCGCTGCTTTTCGGCCCAGAGACCCGCGGCTTGCCTGCCAGCCTTCTGGACAGTCTGCCCGCCACGCAGGTACTGCGCCAGCCCATGCGCCCCGGCCAACGCAGCCTGAATCTGTCCAACGCCTGTGCTGTCGCGGTCTTCGAGGCTTGGCGGCAAATGGATTACACTGGCGGCGTGTAAATCAGGTGATAACTGCCGCAGGTGTTTTACTGTCGAGGTATTGCCTGAACCGCCGCCTGCGGTTGGGATCATTCCTTCCCACGCATCCGACCGGACGGTATCTTGTGTTAAACTGACTCACCAAAACACCAAGGACGTACAGAAGGGGAATCCATGGCGCGTACACGTATCGCTGCGCTCCGTCTCGACGGCGAGCATGCTGAGCAGAAGCGAGAAGAGATCCGCAGGATCTTTCACGAGACCTTTTCGCTGTATGAACAGCTTTTTGATCACCTGGCAGAACCGGCGGCGTGGTATGAGAAGGCCATTCCCCTGCGTCATCCCCTGATCTTTTATTTCGGCCATAGCGCCACCTTCTATGTAAACAAACTCCAGGTAGCCGGGCTGATCGGACGGCGTCTCGACCCGCGTTTGGAATCCGTTTTTGCGGTCGGCGTCGATGAAATGTCCTGGGACGACCTGGACGAAACCCACTACGACTGGCCCTCCGTCGACGACGTCCGTCAGTACCGGCAGCGGGTGCGGGAACTGGTGGACGGTCTGATCCGCGAGATGCCCCTGTCCCTGCCCATCACCTGGGATTCACCGTGGTGGGTGATCCTCATGGGAATCGAGCATGAAAACATCCATCTGGAGACCAGTTCGGTGCTCATGCGGCAATTGCCCCTGTCCCGCGTCCGGCCGGTGGAAGCCTTCCGTCCCTGGACCCCCGCAGGGGCGGCTCCGGATAATATCCTGCAGGCCGTGGTCGGCGGCGCCGTCCGTCTGGGCAAAGAACGCGCGGATCCTCGTTATGGCTGGGATAATGAATACGGCCTTCATCAAGCGGCGTTGCAGCCCTTTCATGCCTCCCGCTTTTTGGTGAGCAATCAGGAGTTCCTGGCCTTCGTGGAGCAGGATGGCTACAGCGAGAGTCGCTGGTGGACCGCGGAGGGAGATCGCTGGCGCCGCTTCAGCCAGGCCCGGCACCCGACTTTCTGGGTCCCGGATCAGGGCACCTGGCGGCTGCGCCTGATCGCGGAGGAGCGCCCCTTGCCGTGGAACTGGCCGGTGGAGGTGAATGCGCTGGAAGCCGACGCCTTCTGCCGCTGGAAATCGGCCCGGACCGGTCAGAACCTGCGCCTGCCCAGCGAGGATGAATGGCGGCGTTTGCGTGATCTCTGCGTGTTGGCGGACAGTGATGCCTGGGACGACGCGGTGCCTGGCAATATCGGACTCGCCGCAGGCTGCTCGCCCTGCCCCGTGGATCAATTCAAACAGGGGGATTTCTACGATGTGGTCGGCAACGTCTGGCAATGGACCGCGACGCCCATCTATCCCTTTCCCGGTTTCGAGGTACATCCGCTTTATGATGACTTCACGGTACCCACCTTCGACCAACAGCACAATCTCATCAAGGGCGGCTCATTCATCAGTCTCGGCAACGAAACGCAGCAGGAGGCCCGCTACGCCTTCCGCCGCCATTTCTTCCAGCACGCGGGATTCCGTTATGTGGCCTCGCCCAATGCACTGCCTGAGGTACCGGTCTATGAGAGTGACGCCCTGGTCTCCCAGTATGCGGAATTTCATTATGGGCGCGAATACTATGGGGTGCCCAATTTTGCGGTGGAGGTCGCGCGCATCGCTGTGGAGGCCATGACGGGCAAACCCTTGCGGCGCGCCCTGGACATCGGTTGTGCCGTTGGCCGCGGTAGTTTTGAACTGGCAAGGCACTGCCCCGAGGTCACCGGCCTCGACTTCTCGGCACGCTTCATCAGCGTCGGCGTGCAACTGCGCGAGCGTGGGCACTTCTCCTACACGCTGACCGAAGAGGGTGAACTGCAAAGCTATCAAACGGCGGACCTCGCCGCCCTGGGCCTGACCGGAACGGCGGACCGGGTCCACTTCTTCCAGGCCGACGCCTGCAATCTGAAGCCTTTGTATCGGGATTATGATCTGGTGGTGGCAGCCAACCTCATCGACCGCCTGCACCATCCCCGCAAATTTCTGGAGGACATTGCCGACCGCATCCTTCCCGGCGGTTTACTGGTCATCACTTCACCCTATACCTGGCTGGAAGAACATACCGCACGGACGGAATGGCTCGGCGGTTTCAAACGAGATGGGGAGAATCTGAGCACCTTCGACGCCCTGCGTGAAATTTTGTCCGGAGCATTCCGTCTGCGCGATGACAGCCCGCAGGATCTGTCCTTTGTCATCCGCGAAACGGCGCGCAAATATCAGCATAGTATCGCGCAGGTGACCATCTGGGAGCGCTTGTGAGCGCGGCACAGAACAGCGTCGACTTCGACCTGATCATGCCACGACGCGGAACCGGATGCCTCAAATGGGATGGTGCGGCAGAACGTTTTGGCGCTGAAGTGCTGCCCATGTGGGTGGCAGATATGGATTTCGCCGCACCCGACACGGTCATGGCCGATTTGCAGGAACGCCTGAATCACCCCGTTTTCGGTTATCCGGGCAACGAAGGAAGCATGTTGCAGGCCGCCGCCGACTGGCTGGCCAGGCGCCATAACTGGCGGCCGGAAAGCGACGCGCTCGCCTGTATCAGCGGTGTCGTTCCTGCCCTTTACGCAGCCGTGCGCGCCTTCACCCGACCGGGCGAGAAGATCATCGTCATGCCTCCCATTTATCCGCCGTTCATGACCGCAGTGGAGGACAACGGGCGGGAATTGCTGCTGGCCCCGCTGATCGCGGATGACACCGGCCACTACCGCATGAATTGGGATGCCCTGGAAATCGCCGTCCGGCAGGCGAAACTGCTGCTCCTCTGCTCGCCCCACAATCCGGTGGGGCGGGTCTGGACACCGGAAGAGCTGCAACGATTGGGTACTCTCTGCGCCGAAGCGGGCTGCGTGATCGTCAGCGATGAAATCCATGCCGACCTCAGCCAGCATCCGCACTGCCCTTTCCCCAGCCGCTTCCCGCGCTCGATCCTCCTGACATCTGCCGGCAAAAGCTTCAATCTGGCGGGACTGGGTGGCGGGGTCAGCATCATCCCCGATACTGGGCTGCGTCGCGCCTTTCTGAATGAAGTCCAGCGCAGCCAGATTCAGCACACCAACCTCTTCGCCCTGACCGCCATGACCAGCGCCTGGCGACACGGTGCGGAGTGGCAGGCCGCATTGCGCCAGTATCTGAGCAATAATGCCCGCCTCATCGCCGATTTTCTGGCCGAAAAATTACCCGAAGTCGGCTACCACCCTCCGGAGTTCGGCTATCTGGCCTGGCTGGATGTGCATCCTTACGGTGAAGACACGGTGCTGGCACGGCGTCTGCTGCAGGCAGGTCTCGGCCTCAATCCCGGCCCCAGTTTCGGACCGGGCGGCGAGGGTTTTGTGCGACTGAATTTCGCTGCACCGCGGAGCGTGCTGGAGGAAGGCCTGGACCGCCTGCGGCGGGCGCTGCAGTAGTCCGGGAGCCTCTTCGCGGGCAATAGCATGCGAACAGTGGGAGTACCCAAACGCTCCGCCCTACCCTACAATATTTGCCACAAAGTGGAGGAGACTAGGGGATAGTGGCCGAGGTACCGGGAAATCTGCGACAAAAGGCAGTGGCCTCGCTGGCAGCGGGCATTCTGCGCGGGGCAGGCTACTTGCCGGGGCGTTGGCGGGCGATTCTGGGCGCAATGCTCGGTGATTTGGTGCGGCTCGGAATGACACGGGCGCGCAATGTTGTGGACGCCAACCTCACCATAGCTTTCCCCAGGATGGGTCTAACCCAGCGGCATACCCTGCGGCGCGCGCATTTCCGGGCACTGGGCCAGGCGACCCTGGAGTTGGGACCGCTGTGGTACTGGCCCTTGCCCCGCGCCCTCGGCCTGATCCGCGAAGTGCGTGGAGACGATCTGGTGGACGCCGCTTTAGCCAAAGGACGTGGGGTTATTCTCTTCACCGCGCACCTCGGGGCCTGGGAAGCCGCGGTGCTCTACATCGGACAACGCTGGCCGGTAACCGTACTCTACATGGAAACCCGCAATCCGGCCGTCAACGCACGCATTGTGGCTGGCCGCGGGCGCAGTGGTGCGCAACTGGTCCCCAAGGAGGGGGGTATCCGCCCCCTGCTCCACGCGCTGCAGCAAGGAAAAGTGATCGGCATTCTTCCGGATCAGAACGTCGATCCGCGCGAAGGGGATTATGCCCCGTTCTTTGGCCGTCCTGCCTGCACGACACCTTTGCTGGGCCGGCTGGCGGCGCGGCGTGGAAGCCCGGTGTTCGGACTCTTTGCCTATCGGCTACCGGGCGGTGAGGGTTTTCGCATCGAGATTGTGCCCATGCCTGAATCTTTCCCGAGCGGCGATGCGGAGGCGGATGCCACGGCGATGAATGTCGCACTGGAGACCGCCATCCGCAAAGCCCCTGAACAATACTGGTGGGTTCATCGTCGTTTCAAGGATCAGCCGGAAGGCTGGGACTACCCCTATTAAAATGCTTACGGAACGATACGATCTAGCAGGGCAAAAGTACGCCCCAGCGCGCCACGCTGCTGCCGCAGAAACGCCAAGGCCCGATCGCCCATCTCTGTCGCTGGCTCCCGGGTAGTCAACCACGCCCCCAACTGCGCTACCAGGGCCTCGACATCCAGAACCTGAACCGCAGCGTTGGCCGCCAGCAAATCCTGGGTGATGCCCTTAAAATTATTCATATACGGGCCGAAGGTAACCGGGCGGGCCAGTGCTGCAGCTTCCAAGGGATTATGCCCCCCCGCCGGCACAAAACTGCCACCGATGGTCACCACATCTGCCGCCGCGTAGAAGTCCATCACCTCACCCAGTGTATCTATCAGAAAAACCGCGCGCCCCCCCCCCACGTCCACAGCGCGCGAGCGCAAGGCAAAGGACACCCCCTTTGCCTGCATCCGTGCCATCACCTCCAGTCGCCGCGAGGGATGACGGGGAATCAGCACCAGCAGCAGATTCGGCCATTGGCGCTGCAACTCTTCCAGCGCCGCCAGCGCCAACTGCTCCTCACCGGCATGCGTAGAAGCGAATACCCAGACCGGTCGCCCAGCGAAACGCTGCCGCCACTGGCGCCCCTGCTCCCGCGCGGCGACGGGTTCCGGCAAGTCATATTTGATATTACCGGTCACCACCACATGCTTTGCCCCCAGGCGGCGAAAAGCCGCCGCATCCTCCGAAGTCTGGGCCGCGATGGCGCTCATACTGGCCAATGCGGGGGCAAAGAGCGTCCGGAAACGGGCGTAACCCCGAAGCGAGCGCTGCGAGAGCCGGGCATTGGCCAACATCAGGGGCACGCCCTCGCGGCTGGCCGCATGACAGAGATTGGGCCAGATCTCCGTTTCCATGATGATTCCCAGACGCGGTCGCTGGCGGCGCAAAAAGCGCGTGACCGCCCCGGACAGATCGTAAGGCAGGTAATACTGCAGCACTTCCGTACCCAAACGCTGACTGACTACAGCAGCTCCCGTCGGCGTTGTGCTGGTCATCAGAATGGGCACCTCCGGATAACGTGCCTGCAAAGCCCGCACCAGGGGAATCGCCGCAATGGTCTCCCCCACACTCACCGCATGAATCCAGATGGGCCGATCCGAACGGTGCGGCCCCCAGCCGAAACGCTCCCACCAGCGCTCCCGGTAGGCAGGTCGTCGCCAGGCCCGCCAGAGGGTAAAGCCCAGAACGACAGGGCTGAGCAGCCAGAGCAGAAAGGCGTAGAGGCGGCGACTCATCATTCGCGGTGCAAAATACGGTCGGTCAGCCAATCCAGACGATACCAGGGCCGGAAGTTTTTCAGGACGAGCTCGCGATCATACCCGTCCTTGATCCAGTCACGCAGGGTCAAGCCGGGCTGGCGGGCGGCAGCATCGTGGTAACTGATGAAAAACCAGTCGAGAATGCCGGTATTGGCATGCCGGATATGACCGAAGGGCCACAAACGCAGTTGCCGCTGCGCTTTGCTGAGGGGTGTCCCCAGCACCAGATGGAGATAGAGCACACTGATGAAACCAGCCCGATCCGCGCCGGATTTGCAATGCAGCAAAAAAGGTTTGGGTAATTGATCCAGCACCTCGATGCCCGCCAGCAATTTCTCGCGTTCCGGCAGATCCCGGGAGCCAAAGCCGTGCAGGGTCAGGTGCGTCATGCCCAGGGCGTCACAGGTCTCCTGCTCCAGACGGTAATGGGGTTCGTGGGGTGCCGGAGCACGCAGGTTCAATACCGTGCGAAGATCATGCTTTTGCTGCCAGTGCCGTAACTGGACCGGTGACGGCTGGGCCGAGCGGAACACCCCTGGCGCAATCTCGTGAAAGTTCGCATAAAACAGCTCGCGGAAAATACCGTGATCCGTCCAGAACTGGTGCCGCCGGTAGCGGCGGCGCTCATCCGGTAGGAGCACCAGGGGGTGTTTCATCGTTGCTGCTCCAGCAAAGGGGACAATGCCGTCCAGACCTGCTCCGGGAGCAAGGCCTGCTGGCAGAGTATCAGGCCATTTTTCGCTTCCGGCAACGGGCATCGGGATTTACCGCAAGGCGAGCAAGGCTCGCGACTTTGCAGACTGACCTGATGGTTCTCCGTCATGGGAACCTGCTCACTGGTCGTCGGTCCGTACAAAGTAACCCCCGCCAGCCCCAGGGCGCTGGCCAGATAAGAAAGCCCCGTATCCATACCGACATAGGCATCAGCCCGCACGATCAAAGCGGCAAGCTCCAGCAAGGTGAGGGTGGGCAGCGCCAGCACATTGTCCGCCTGCGTCGCGATCCGTTGCGCCCGCGCCGCCTCGCGCGCATTGCCTGCGGGCAGCAACAAACGCAATCCCGCCTGTCGCAACGAGGCCGCCAGTGCCCGCCAATAGTCCTCCTGCCATTCCTTGTTCTCCCGCGAGGTTCCGTGAAAACCCAGCACAAAGGGCTGCTGCACCAGTTCACCCCAAGGCAGTGTGTCTTGACGCAGACGCGCGGCGGCCACCTGCAAACCATAATCTGGCGGCGTTTCCGGCAGCGGGTAATTTAAAGCCTGCGCGAACAGTTGGCGATTCCGGTTGATGGCGGGCTGTCCCCAGGCCACGCGGAATCGGCGATGATAAAGCCGGGTGGCGCCCGGTTCGCGAGCGCTGGCGGCATCCAGACCCCATAGGGGCGCACCGCCCAGACGGCCCAGCAACGCACTTTTATAAAGTCCCTGGGCGTCGAGAATCTGATCATACCCCTCCGCCCGTAAATCTCGCCGCAAATCTCGCAGCGCACCCAGCAGCCCGCGCCACTGTTTTTTATGTTTGCGCAGCGCGAAGGGAATCACCCGCGCGACCCCGGAATGCAGCAGTACGATGGGCGCGAATGCAGGTTCAATCAACCAATGCAAGCGCAGATCCGGCCGGGCCCGCTGCAAATCCGTCAGCGCCGGCAGGGTATGCAGCACATCGCCCATGGAACTCAGACGCACAAGCAAAATTTTCATTGCCGGTCGCAGTCTCTGAGTTCCAGCGCAATGGCGTATTTCATGAACGCTCCCAGCGCCGTGGTCCAGGCGATGGCAGCACCCTCCACACCATCCAGAAATCCCAAGCGCCAGAAATAGCCGCGCCAGAAAGCCGCCAGTGCGTGGGTCATGGGCATGTAACCGCGCAGTACTTTGCCGCGCTGGTGGACCTGCTGCGCGTTGAGGGTGGCGTAAAGGCGCATTTTATTAAGTAACTCGCCATAATTAGCGTAGGAGTAATGGTGCAATGCACAACCTGGAATTGGCTTGACAGTTCCATGAGTCTCCCACGCCTCATGCACCAGATTCTCCCCATAAGCACCACATCGGCGGTCAAACAAACGCAATACTCGGTCATGCGACCAATCGCCATAACAAATTTCTTTACCGTGGAAAAAGCTTCTGCGCTCAAGAAGATAACCAGCCACACCCGCAGGTTCCCCGATCAAGAAAGTATTTCGGATAGTTTTCGCTGCCGTCTCGGTTAGTATTTCGTCGGCATCCATCATGAGAACCCACGGATTTTCCGCCGCCGCCACGGCAAACTGTCGCTGCGCAGCAAAGCCGGGCCAGGAGCGTTCGATGATACGAGCACCCGCGCTTCGCGCTACCATTAACGTATTATCCTGAGAACCGCTATCTACCACCAGCAACTCATCGGCGATATGGGCCACGCTTGCTAGTGACCGACCGAAGTGCTGCCCGGCATTTTTGGTAATATAAACCACCGACAGACAGGCACCCATTATGGGGCGCTCAGCTCTGCAGGCTCAATCACAGACCTTTGGTGTAAGGGTAAGCCAGCCATCAGAGCGATAGTAATGGCATCAGCGTATCCCCAACTCAAACCATCGAAAAGCCCACCAATAAGATAAATGGAGAAGTAAGTAAGCGCGAACCAGTTCTGCGGAAGATCTCGCGACCTCCACATTTCACGCCCCAGGGACCAGAGAAACCAGAGGAAAAGCCCAAGACCGACAATCCCCAAAGATGCCGCTTCACTGATATAGCTGTTAGCCGCAGTATTCATGATAAAGCCGGGAGTCGCAGGAATCTGGTGCGCCGCCTGCATTTTCAGTATGACGGGATAAAAATCACCTGTCCCAACCCCAAAAAATGGATGGGCAAGGAACATCATCACACCGCCGATCATTGCCAGGAGACGAATACCCCAACTTGAATAAATAGCTGCCTGATTCAAATTAAAAATCAACAATTCATGAAATCCACGCATAAAATAGGAACGAATTGTCGGCATTGTAAACAAGCCAAATACAGCCAAGGCAAACACCATAGTTATCCAGTAACGCCAGCGCCCGGGATAGAGCATGAAAATCGCTATAGGAAGCAACATCACCAGTAGTAATTGTCCAGAACGCCCATGGATAACAAGCAGTTGTGCAAACAGTAGTAAACCGGCAAACAAATTAGCCCAACGGGGAAGGTTCCATTGCTGCCTGAAGTCCCAAGTCAGCCACAGAAGCGCGTGGGCGATTGCCAAAGAAAGGAAAATATGGCCACAAAAACCCGTATAGTTTATACCGCTGGTATTCTTCCATGGAAAAACTCCCCAGGTCATCATGACTGCCAGAAATTCGTTGATCAACAAACCCGAAAGGAATAGCCTGATCAATAATTTTATCCAACGCGTCTTCCAGGGCAATGTGGCGCCTATAAATGCCAAAATACCGTAACTGGTGGCTTCCGCGACCTTCAGTCCGAAGAACATATCTGTGGTCCATAGCAGACCGAGGAGCGTCCAACCGATGAGCAGCGCAAGCGGTATCGCCCAGGGCCGCGCGAAGATCTGACGCCATTCCCGCCAATGGCCGCTTACGGCATAAAGCACCAGCAAAAGCCCTACTGAGACACCAGCACCTGCCGTACTCAGCGGGAAGCTGAATAATGGCAAGGCATACGCTGTAAACATTAGTCCATCCGGGACTCGCCACTTCATGACATAAAAACCTTATTTTTATCAAGCAATCGTAAAATGCTGGACACCATCGCATCACTATCGCCGCTACCATTCCCGGTCACGACGACGGATGCTTCACGATGGTAATGTTCCGGACTTGGAAAATTAAACAGCGCCAGCGTGGGTAGACCCATGGCGACGGCCATGTGGTACGGCCCGGAGTCACTGGACACGAAGATATCACAAATCGCAAGCGCTCCCGTCAGGCCGCTGGGTGTGGTCTGGCCAGCAATATCCAGGATATGCCCGACATCACCCCAGCGCGCGGCATATTGCCCTAAATAGCTCTGATTGACGCTGCGCTCGTTGGGAGCGCCGGTCAGTAGGAGGGTATGGGGAGAAGCGGCCGCGACCTGCCCCATCGCTTCCACTAGAAACCCGATGGCAGGACGTTTTCGTTCCGCATCCCGCGTACCACAACCGATATTCAGACCGATAACCGGCCTGCCCACAGGCAACCGTGCCGGCAACGCCTCACGGAACGCACGCCCCGCCTCCGTCTCCTGCAACACGATCCGCTGGCCATCCCGCTCCAGCCCCAAAGCCGCTAACGCCGCGAAGTCCCGCTCCGTATAGTTCATGGGCCAGGGCAATTCATGCCGCCGGGCGTACTCCTGTAAACCCGGCCCCGCATAATCATAAAGCCACCCCCGCCCCAGCACCTGATTCACCCCGACTGTGGGCGCCGCGCAGAAACGCCGCACCCAGCGGGCGGCGATACTGGTTTCGACACCAAAGGGCTCGTGATCAATGATCAGGTCCGGTTGTACCTCCTGCGCGATACGCCGCAACTCGGGTAACAAACGTCGCCATATACGCGGACCAACGCCCCGCATACCGGCAAAGCGCCCCTCTTGCATGGGCAAAAAATGGGCGCTGGCCAGCAGATGATGGTCCCGAATCAGCGCCTCGCTCGGATAACCCGGCCAGCGGGTCAGAAACACCAGATGCAGCTCCGCATCCGGCCAGCGCTTTTTGAGCACCGCCCAGGCCGCCGAGCTACGCAGGATGTCGCCGATACCTGCACTGTGCGACTTGATCAGAAGTATGCGGTGGGGTTCTACGGGTAAAGGACGTGGCATCAGGGCTGCGTTCAATCGGTCTGAAGGGCCGAAGGCAGATCGACACATCGGAAGCGCAAACAGTCGCTTTCAGGGTCATTCAGCAACTCGTACCACCAGCCTCCAGGATGTCGATGGAATGCCTCGACGACGGCTTTTTCGCTATCCAGATACTCTTTGACAGACAAGGGCCGTAACATGGCTACCTGCATGACCTTTCCCCCTGCCTCAGCGAATAAACGGCCTCTATCATAAGACGTGGAAGCATTCCGTGTCATCGCGCCAGGGTGGCCAGAAAATCGCGGGCGATGACGTCCGCATCAAAGCACCGAGCGTAATCCGGGCCTGCCGCCGCCAAACGCGCACGCAAGGGGACATCCGCCACCAGCCGCAGAATAGCGTCCCGCCACTCCACTGCGGCCCCGGCCATCAATAGCAGACCACTCCGATCCGGCGCAAAGCTCTCGGGAATACCCCCCATGGCCGCACCCAGCACCGGTGTCGCGCAGGCCTGCGCCTCCAGACAGACACGGCCAAAGGTATCCGGCTCGATGGAAGGCAAGGCAAGGGTATCCATGACGCTGTACCAGGGGGTCACCGGGTCCTGCCAACCCAGTAGGTGGTGCCAGGGTTTGTCGCGCAGGCGCGCGCGCAGATCCGCCTCATGGGCACCGCCGCCCAGCCACAGGCCATGCACCCGAGTGTCCACCGCCTGTGCAGCGTCGATGGCGTCGGCGAGCATAAACACCCCTTTACCGCGGTGCCAGGCGCCGACAAAACCAACAACAAAATCGTTCTCTGCCAGACCCAAGGCTCGGCGCTGTTCCCGCCGTGCCTCAGGATCGCGCTGAAAATCGTTCAGATGTAATGGATTCGCCAGCACTTCCACCCGCTTTGCAGGCAGCCCCTGCAGAATCAGACGATCCCGCAGGTAATTGGAGATAGCGAACAGACGCAGGGGCCAGCGCGACAGCAACCAGCGGGTGCTGGGCCGCAATTGCAAATCCATGTGCCGGAACAAAGCCAGCGGCCGTCCCGCACTGCGGCTGACCAGGGCCAGCGGCCAGTATTCCTTGCTGAAGCTGCCGATGACCCAGTCCGGCTGCACTATACGGATAGCCCGACGCAAGGCACGGATGCCGCCGGGATCGGCGCTGTTGCGGAAGACGCCGAAATGCCGGGTCACCGGCGCAGTCTCCAGCACCTGCGCGATCCGTCCTTGCGGATGCACCAGACAATGCACCTCCGCCCCCTGCTCGGCCAAGGCGCGACTCAGGGTGATCATGTGCGTCTCCGTACCGCCACCGCCGGGGTTGGTGCCCACCCAGAGCAGACGCGGAGTGGCGATCAATGGCGCTCCTCATGCCTGGTCAGTAGTTGCAGGGGGAAAACATGGGGCGCATGATGCCCGCCGACCATCACCCGCGGTAAATCCATAAGGTCGGCACCCGGCAAGACACGGCCTCGCCGCACCGTCACCGCGGCAACAAAGCCGGCGCGCCGGGCCGCCTCCTGCTCACGCAGCCCCGCCGCGCCATAGGGATAACAGAATTGCGTCACCGGCGCCCCCAGGAGGTCTTCCAGCTCCTGCCGTGAGCCCGCCACCTCATCAGCCAAGGCGGCGTCACTCAGCTCCGGCAAGCGGGGATGGTGACGGCTGTGCGCACCGACTTCCATCCCGCCCGCCTGCCAACTGCGCAGTTCATTGAGGTTCATCAATGGCTTACTTGCGCCCAGCTGTTCGGCATCCCAGTAATTGTGATCACCCAGAGCAGCACTCACGACATAACAGGTAGCGGTGAATCCATAGCGCTGCAACACCGGCAAGGCGTTTTCCAGGTTATCGCGATAGCCGTCATCCAGGGTAATCACCGCCACCTTAGCCTCCTGCTCACCCCGCAGATAGGGCATAGCCGCAGACATGGACAGGCCACGGTAGCCCAAGCGATGCAGCAGCGCCATCTGCCGCGCAAAACGCCGGGGCGAGATATAAAGGCCGCGCAACTTCACGCCTTGCGGCGCCACCGCAATATTGTGATACATCAGAATGGGGACAGGTTTCACGCGGGTGGATCAAGATGTATCGTGTGCCGCACCACGTAAGTCTTTTTATCCTGAGACTCATGATAAATGCGCGACAACATCTCCCCAACAATGCCGGTATTGAGAAATTGCAGTCCGGCGAGGAAAAACAGCACACCGGCAATCAGCATGGGGCGTCCGGAAATCGCCGCGCCATAGCCAAATTTAACCACAAAAAGATACAGCAGCATGGTCGAACCGATGCTTGATAACGCCAGCCCGATTACCCCGAAAAAATGCATGGGCCGCTGACTGTAGCCAAGAAAAAACTTCACAAACAGCAGGTCAACCAGCACCCGGAGGGTACGGGTGATGCCGTACTTGCTCTGTCCGGCCCGGCGCGGGTGGTGGCGCACCGGCACTTCGACAATGCGATCCGTGTAGGTCAACGTAGAAAGCCAGGCCGGGACAAAACGATGCATCTCGCCATAGAGACGCACCCCTTTGATCAAGGAAGCCCGATAGGCCTTCAGGGTGCACCCATAATCGTGCAGATAAACACCGGTGAGGCGGCGGATCAAACGATTAGCCAGACGCGATGGAATTTTACGCAAGAGCAAGCCATCCTGACGGTCCTTCCGCCAGCCCGCCACCACATCCAGGTTTTTCTCCAGCAGGCGCTGGGCCAAAGGCAGGATGTCTTCGGGATCATTCTGCAGATCCGCATCCAGGGTCACAATCACTTCGCCCCGAGCGGCATCAATCCCCGCCTGCATGGCCGCGGTCTGGCCGAAATTGCGCTGCAGGTGGATGATCTTGAATTGCGCGCCCCGCGCCTCTGCCTCGCGGTCCAGGGCGGTGGCACTCCCATCCCGGCTGCCATCATCGACGATAATCACCTCGGTATCGGCGTCCCCCAAGGCATGGCTCAGGGCCGTACAAAGCGGCCGGATATTGTCGATCTCATTGTAAAGCGGAATAACGACAGAAATAAGGGTCATTTACCCATTCCAGTGCTGGAGATAAGCGCGGGTAGCAGCGGCAGGATCCGGCGCTTCGAGAATACCGGAGAGCACCGCCACGCCGCGCGCACCAGCGGCCAGCGCCACCGGCACCCGTGCTGCCGTCACTCCACCGAGCGCAATGAGCGGCAAAGACGATTCAGTGGCCATCGCCGCAAAAGCCTGGGGTTCCAGCGCCGCCGCACCCGGATGACTCGGGGTGGGGAAAAGCGGGGAGAGAAAAGCATAACGGGCGCCGCGCCGCGCCGCCTGCAGCAAGCCTGCAGCATCATGACAAGATACCCCGAAAGCCGCGTCAGGCCGTACGCCTGCATCGAGCTGAGTTTGCGTCAGATGACGTCCGCTTCGCGGCCAACCGGGCAAGGGATCAGGATGATTGAGGTAGACCTGCGCGCCCTGCGCCAGCGCCTCGGCGCACAGCGCCGACAGTACGACAGCGGTTGGGACATCCGGCACCGTTTTGCAGCGCAGCACTAACCAGCGCAACCCAGCGCCAAGCGCGGCTTCCAGAGACTTCCGGAAATCAGGTAGTGGCAACCTGTCGGGATCGGCGATCAGGCAAAGAGGCGGCTGGGGCAAAGCCTCCGCTAATACCGCCGCCGTTATACACAAATTCGCAGGGAGACATTCCAGCGCCGGAATTTCCCAGGGATAGAGCCAACGTACTTCCTGCCCTTCCCGTCCATGGGCAGTGCCCGTCCAGTGCCGCACCCGGTAAAAATGCAGGCGCACCGTCCGCTCCGGATAGGTATAATCAAGCACCCGGAACGCCTCTGGTGCCGTAACGGTGATCCCCAACTCTTCCCAAAGCTCCCGGACCAGGGCCTGTTCCGGCGTTTCGCCGGGGTCTACTTTGCCGCCGGGAAACTCCCAAAAGCCTGGCCAGGGCTTACCCTCGGGGCGCAGCGAAATCAGCAAGCGCCCGGAGGCATCTTCAATAATTCCAGTGGCGACAGGAACGGTGAGCATCAGCTACGGTAATCGGCGTTAATACGGACATAGTCATAGGACAAGTCACAAGTCCAGATTTGCGTCTCGGCGGCACCTCTGCCCAGATCAACCCGCACCGGGATTTCCTCCTGGGCCATCACGGCCTGTCCGGCCGCCTCATTATAATCACGGTCACGGGCACCGTCGCGGACGATGCGCGTATCGCCCAGCCAGACCTGCACCCCATCTACTTCCAGGTCGTCCACGCCGGCTGAACCGATGGCCGCCAGCAGGCGCCCCCAATTCGGGTCGGAAGCAAAGAAAGCCGTCTTGATCAATGGACTATGAGCCATCCGGTAAGCCACCTGCAGACACTCGGCTGCGTCACGCCCACCCAGGATATGGATCGGAATAAACTTGGTCGCCCCCTCGCCGTCGCGCACGACAGCCTGCGCCAGCCACTGCGCCACCGCCATGATGGCGTCTCTCAGTCTGCCGTAGCGGAGATCCGTTGCTAAAGAGATGGGCGGCAGCGCCGCCTGCCCGGTTGCCATCAGGATGCAGGCATCGTTGGTAGAGGTATCGCCATCCACTGTAATGCGGTTGAAGGATTGTTCCATGGCCTCTTGCAGGCATTGTTGCAAGGCTGCTCCGTGCAACGGGGCATCGGTGGCGATATAGGCCAGCATCGTGGCCATATCCGGACGAATCATCCCTGAGCCCTTGGCCATACCCGTTACCGTGATGGTCACGCCATCCATTTCCAACTGCCGGGAGCAAGCCTTGGCAATGGTATCCGTGGTCATAATGGCGGCTGCGGCCAGCTCCCAGTGATCCTCGGCGAGCGTCTCGATACAGCTTGGCAGCACCCCGGCAATTTTCTCCGCAAGCGCTACCGGTTCGCCAATGACGCCCGTAGAAAAAGGCAAGACGGCCTCCTCCGCGCAACCCAACTGCCCGGCCACCACCTGACAACTAGCCTCTGCTGCCTGCAGCCCGGCGGTGCCCGTACCCGCATTGGCATTGCCCGTATTAATCACCAGCGCCCGCACGCCGGAGCCGTCCGCCAGGTGACGCTGTGCCACCAACACTGGCGCCGCGCAGAAACGATTACGGGTAAAAACACCCGCCACCTGAGATCCTTCCGTCAAATGGATCAAGGTCAGGTCGGTACGATTCGCATAACGAATGCCTGCCGCTGCCACGCCAAGGCGAACCCCCGCAATGGGCAGGATATTCCGGGGAGGGTGGAGACCAACGGCCATACGCTTTCCTTATTGCAACCGCCCATGACAATGCTTGTATTTTTTACCGGAACCGCAGGGGCAGGGCTGATTCCGCCCCACTTTATCCTCATTGGCTACCGGACTATGACCAGTTTCCTCTTCACCAACAACCCCGAGCCCCGCCGCAGTAAGACCTGCATTTTCTATGGCGGGCACTACTGCCGCCGCCGAAAAATCCGGATGAGAGAATTGCAAATGCTGGGGCTGAGCGGCTCGGGCGATGACATCCCAATCCACCGACTCTGCGGGCGCGGAGCTCACATGTAAGCGCGACAACGTACTGATTACCTCTTCGCGCAATCGCCCCAGCATGACGTTGAACATGGCCAGGGATTCTTTTTTATACTCCTGCTTGGGATTTTTCTGGGCATATCCCCGCAGATGAATACCTTCACGGAGATGATCCATGCTCGCCAGATGGTCCTTCCACTGACTGTCCAGAACTTGCAGGATGATGGATTTCTCGAAGTGGCGCATCATTTCACTGCCCAGGAGCTCTTCCTTGGCCGCGTAAGCGGACAACACCATCGCCATGATTCGCTCCCGTAAAACGGGGTAGGCGAGGCCTTTATCCTGCTCCAGCCATTGCCCGACCGGAACCCGCAGACTAAAAACCCGCTCCAGTGCGGCTTCCAGGCCGGGCAGATCCCAGCGCTCCTCCATAACGCCTTCGGGCGCAGTGTCGGCCAACACTGCGTCGAGGACGTCGTCACGCAGCGCCCTGATTTCCGAACTGACGTCATCCGCATCCATGAAGGCATTGCGCTGCTGATAAATAATTTTGCGCTGTTCATTGGCCACGTCATCATATTCCAGCAATTGCTTGCGGATATCGAAGTTGCGACTTTCCACCTTACGCTGGGCGTTCTCGATGGATTTGGTCACCCAGGGATGTTCAATCGCCTCACCTTCTTTCATGCCCAGCTTCTGCATCAGGCCACCCAGACGGTCGCTGCCGAAAATACGCATCAACGGATCATCCAGGGAAAGGTAAAAACGAGTGGTACCGGGGTCGCCCTGCCGACCGGAGCGCCCTCGCAACTGGTTGTCTACCCGCCGCGACTCATGCCGTTCGGTACCAATAATATGTAATCCGCCCGCCGCTATCGCCGCATCATGCAGCCCCTGCCAACTGCTATTGAGGGATTCGACCCGTTGGTTTTTTTCTTCTTCTCCCAGATCCGGATTAGCCAGCACCATATCCACCTGATGTCCGACATTGCCGCCCAACACAATATCGGTACCACGCCCCGCCATATTGGTTGCGATGGTCACCATTCCAGGTTTACCGGCCTGCGCAATAATCTCGGCCTCGCGCTGATGCTGTTTGGCGTTCAGTACTTCATGGGGAATCCGTGCTTGTTTGAGCTGGTGAGACAAGAACTCGTTATGCTCGATAGAGGTGGTACCCACCAGTACCGGCTGGCCACGCTGCTGACAATCGCGGATATCCTCAACAATGGCCGCCCACTTTTCCTGGCTGGTGCGATAGATAAGATCGGCAAAGTCCGTCCGCTTCACCGGCTTATGAGTCGGTATCATTACCACTTCCAGCCCGTAAATCTGGTTCAGCTCAAAGGCCTCGGTGTCCGCGGTACCAGTCATGCCCGAAAGCTTTTCATACATACGGAAATAATTCTGGAAGGTGATGGAGGCCAGTGTCTGGTTTTCATTCTGAACGGCCACCCCTTCCTTGGCCTCCACCGCCTGATGCAGACCATCGGACCAACGGCGCCCGGACATCATGCGTCCGGTGAACTCATCAACGATGCAAACCTCTCCGTCGCGGACGATATAATCCGTCTCCCGCCGGTAGATCACATGCGCACGCAGCGCCTGGTTGAGATGATGAACCAGGGTGACATTGGCCAGATCATAGAGATTACCATCGTCAAGCAGGCCACTTTCCGCCATCAGGCATTCCGCCTTTTCGATGCCCTCTTCCGTGAGCATCACCTGCCGGGCCTTTTCATCGACCGTATAGTCCTCATCGACGACAAAATTTCCGACGAGTTTGTCCACCCGGTAGTAAAGGTCGGTATTCTCTTCAGTAGGACCGCTGATAATTAGCGGAGTACGCGCCTCGTCAATGAGGATGGAATCCACTTCGTCGATGATGGCGTAGTGGAGGCCGCGCTGCACCCGCTCAGCCGGAGAAAACGCCATGTTATCGCGCAGATAATCGAAACCGAACTCGTTGTTGGTGCCGTAGGTGATGTCGGCCGCATAAGCGGCGCGGCGCTCATCGCTGGACATCTCCGAGATGATGGTACCCACGCTCAGGCCCAGAAAACCGTGAATCTTACCAACCCACTGGGCATCGCGGCTGGCCAGATAATCATTGACCGTAACCACATGCACGCCCTTACCCTGCAGGGCGTTGAGGTAGGCGGGCAAGGTCGCGACGAGGGTCTTGCCCTCACCGGTGCGCATTTCCGCGATTTTACCTTCATGGAGCATATAGCCACCGATGAGCTGTACGTCGTACTGGCGCATGCCCATCACCCGCTGAGTCACCTCACGCACCACCGCAAATGCCTCAGGCAGCACCGCGTCAAGCGATTCGCCCTGGGCTATCCGCTCTTTAAAGAGTGCGGTTTGCCCGGCGAGGGTAACATCGTCCATGGATTTGTAGCGATCCTCCAGGAGGTTAATCTGCGCCACAATAATACGGGCCTTCTTGATCAGGCGGTCATTGCGACTGCCAACGACATGGCGGATGATGGTTCCAAACATGAGCACGCAAGCCTAGGTAAAAAATATCGAGCAGGGTAGCATGAAAGCCTATGGATGATAAACGACGACGCATCTGGCGCCCCATGACGCAAAACCCTTCCGGGCCGATCGGCGAAATCTGCCGTCGCGGAGCGCTGCTGCGTGAGCGTCAAATTGACTGGAACGCGTTACTCGCACTGGAGGCGCAGGACCATACCTGGCTGGTTGATTGGTCTGGGGGGGTGTTGAGTGTACTCTGTCAGAGCCCGGTATGGATTTCATGGTTACGAAGAAATGAAAAAAACATACTGAAACAATGGAATAATCGCTTCCCGAAAACCCCGGCGCGGCAAATCACCGCCTCGGTGCGGCCTTGGTCATACCGGCTGCCGCAACCCGCCAAAATCCCGAAAGCGCCTTATATTTCAGCAGGGGCGGCCGAAACGCTGCGGGCAGAAGCCGATCGTCTGCCACAAGCCATAGCCGTCGCGCTTATACGCCTGGCGGCCACCCTGGACAACCTTCAGGCGGAGGCTGTCGTCAGCGCATCAGCGAAGGAAAATGGCGCGCGCCTCTCGGAATAATCCACAAACTCCCAGGCATCCTGACGGACAAGCAGCGCCCGCAACAAATTGTTATTGAGGGCGTGCCCCGCCTTGTGACCAGAAAAATGGCCTACTAACGGGTGGCCAAGCAGATAGAGATCACCAATGGAGTCAAGTACCTTGTGGCGCACGAACTCGTTGGTGTACCGCAGACCTTCTTCATTGAGTACACGATAATCATCGACCACAATAGCGTTATCGAGATTGCCACCCAAGGCGAGCCCCATGCTCCGCAAGGTCTCGACTTCACGCATAAAGCCGAAGGTGCGTGCCCGCGCCACTTCTTTGAGATACGAGGTCCGCGCGAAATCCACCGTCACTTCCTGACCACCATTTTTCATCACGGGATGGTCGAAATCGATGGTAAAACTCACCTTAAAACCTTCAAAGGGCTCCAGTTGCACCCATCGATCACCGTCTTCTGCCTTGAGAGGCTTGGTGATGCGGATAAAACGCTTTGGTGAGTTTTGCTCTTCGATCCCGGCGCACTGAATGAGGAATACAAAGGGCGCGGCACTGCCATCCATAATCGGCACTTCCGGTCCATCGAGATCTACATAGGCATTATCAATACCCAGACCCGCCAAGGCCGACATCAGGTGCTCAATAGTACCAACCCGTATCTGGCCATCGCCGATATTGGTAGACAGTCGGGTATCCACCACATGCAGAGGGTCCGCCTTAATCCAGGCGCCACCATCGATATCACTGCGGTGGAAGACGATTCCGGTGTTTATCGGCGCTGGGCGCAGGCCGATATAGACCTTCTTGCCACTGTGCAAGCCGATACCGGTACCCCAGATCATATTTTTGAGCGTACGCTGACGGATCATGATTTTATTCCCTTCCGCGATCTTAGGGATCGCCCTCCCGCTAAATACCGTGTGACCCACTTTACAACTTTTGTTGTCTCCATACAACTAACCAAGCAGTCAGGGCCAGTGACATCGCATTAAATATACGCTGACCGACTTTTTTAGCGAGCGAGCACGGCGCATCACCCCAAGGCGTACCCAGTTATGTATAATCCAAGGCATCTGGTGACCGCACCACCGCGGTCGCACCGAAACGCGCTTCTCCAATACAAGGATCTATAATCATGGCGACCCCCAGCAGCAAAAAAACTCTGATGACCCTTTACTCCGGCAACGATTGTGTTTTTGCACACCGCGTCCGCTTCGTTCTGGAGGAAAAAGCCATGGAGTACCAAACCATCGACGTCGATCTCGCCAACAAGCCAGAAGATCTCGCGGAACTCAATCCCTACAATCAGGTGCCCACCCTGGTGGATCGTGACTTGGCCATCCACGAATCTGTCCTCATCATGGAATATCTAGATGAGCGCTTTCCGCACCCTCCGTTGATTCCTGTGGACCCCATCTCCCGCGCCAAGGTGCGCCTGGGTCTCTTGCGTTTCGACCGCGACTGGTTCGCTCCACTCTTTCAGCCGGGCTACAGTGCCGAGCAGGTCAAAACGGCTAAAGAGCAGATCCGCAGCACTCTTGCCGGACTAAGTAGCATCTTCAGCCAGCAGCGTTACCTCTTCGGCGATGAACTTTCGGTGCTCGACTGCGCCATCGCCCCACTGCTGTGGCGCCTCCCGGTTCTGGAAATCAGCCTACCTGCGGCAGCCCGCGCAACGCAAGGATACATGGATCGCGTCTTCAATCTGGAGAGCTTCAAACGCTGCCTGACCCCTGCCGAGAAGGCCATGCGCTGACATGGGTGTGGAACTTGCCCGCCTCCAAAGTCTGCCGGAAGGACTCTTTGCACGCTGCAAGCGCGACCCGGGTGGCGTCATTGCCTTGCAACGGCAAGGAGATGTTTTTCAGCCGGTAACGGCGGCGGTCTTTGCCGAGCGCGTCCGCTTACGGGCCTGCGGACTCCTGCGCCTAGGGGTACGCAGCGGGGAACGAGTGGTTCTGATGGCCCCCAACTCTCTGGATTGGGCGATCATGGATTTCGCCATCCTCAGCATTGGCGCCATTACCGTTCCTCTCTATCCGACGTTCAGCCCGCGCGAGATTCATTATGTGCTGGGCGATAGCGGCGCCGGACTGATACTGCTGGAAAGTGCCCGTGAGTGGCGGCACATACAAAGCTGGGGGGTACCCAGCGACCGTATCCTGCTGCGCGATGCAAACGCTGCGCAAGAGGTCGGCCTGGGGCACTGGGGAGCGCTGAAAGGGGAGGACGCCTCCTTGCGCGATGTTGAATTGGAAGAACGTCTCACGGCGCTGCAACGTCAACAAACGGCCACCATCGTCTACACCTCCGGGACAACGGGTTGGCCCAAGGGGGTCATGCTCAGTCACGGCAACATCCTGAGCAATATCGAAGGGTTCGTACCGTTGGTGCCATTACATGCCGGACAACGCCTGCTCTCCATTCTGCCCCTCTCCCACATTTTCGAACGGGGCACGGGGCATTTCGGCGCCTATCTGCTGGGGCTGGAAGTCGCCTACGCGGAACGCCCGGACACGGTACTCCGTGACATGGAAACCGCGCATCCGGATATCGTGGTCGCCGTGCCGCGGGTCTTCCAACTGCTCTATAGCCGGGTGCGACGGAACATTGAAGATCGACCGGGTCTGCTCGGCCGTTTTCTGCGCCGGGGGGCGGGGCTTGATCCGCAGGGACGTCCGGCGGCACGCTGGCAACGTTCTCTTACCCGCCGCCTACTGATCCGCAATCTCCGCAAGAAACTGGGTGGACGCTTGCGTTTCTTCGTCTCCGGAGGCGCCCCGCTGGATGCTGAAATTGCCCGGTTTTTTATTGAGTTGGGGCTACCTGTCATTGAGGGCTACGGCATGACCGAAGCAAGCCCGGTAATCGCCGCCAATCCTTTGGAGGCCATTCGTCCGGGAACCGTGGGACGGTTTCTGCCCAATCTGGAAGGACGCATAGCTGCTGATGGCGAAATTCTGGTACGCGGCCCGTCCATCATGCAGGGCTACTGGAACAATGAGAGCGCCACGCGCGAGACGCTGGTAGACGGCTGGTTGCATACCGGCGACGTGGGCAGCCTGGACCCGGACGGTTATCTGCATATCAGCGACCGTAAGAAAGATCTAATCGTGAATTCCGCCGGCGAAAACATCCCGCCGCAGAAAATTGAGATGCGGCTGATGGCGCAAGCGCTGATCGACCAAGCCGTCGTCTTCGGCGATCGCATGCCCTATCTCGTGGCCCTCATCTTTCCCAATCGGGAACTCCTCAAAGAACGCGTCGGCGCCCACGCGGACGAAGCCGCAACCCGCAAGGCCATCCATGCGGCCATCGCGACAGCGCTCGCCGATCTGCCCTCCCACGAACAGGTACGGCGTTTCGCCTTGCTGTCAGAGGCACTGAGCGAAGCCAACGGCGAACTAACCCCCACCCTAAAGGTGAAACGGCGCGTCGTCGCCGAACACTACGCCGAACTGCTGGCGCAAATGGGCAATGGCAAGGGCTGATCTCCCATGCTGCTTACGCCGCCCGCTGCGCTGACTCCCATTCTAACGGCATTGCAGCGGGCAGGAGCGCGCGTCCTGGTGGTGGGAGGTACACCGCGGGATGCCCTGCTCGGTGTGGTCGCCCACGATTGGGATCTGGAAATACACGGATTGGGAGAGGCCCGTTTGGCCGAATGTCTGGAGCCTTTCGGCGCCCATCGGGTAGGTGGTC
>Ga0315298_1001267_pt1 | contig 47276 bp, 66 predicted proteins | sample WHS_1_MG_FD_203077 | JGI IMG/M metagenome (GOLD analysis project Ga0315298, IMG submission 203077) | Extremophilic microbial mat communities from Washburn Hot Springs, YNP, Wyoming, USA - WHS_1_MG | ecosystem: Environmental > Aquatic > Thermal springs > Hot (42-90C) | place: USA: Wyoming...
CTCCAAATTGGTTGGTCGTGTTTGTCCCTATGGTAAGCGTATCAAATTTCACCGTTACCGTAGCGTTGGGTTTGAACCCTGTATCAGCCTTGACTATGGCGTTGCCTCCTACGTGTCCAACTGGTTGCTCGTTTAAAAAGCATGGATCAACAGTGTACGCTGTTATGCCTGCTGGCTTAAACCAGAAGAACATTACTGGGTCTGATTCTTTACTGTTTTCTGCATAGTCGTATGCTTTGGCTACTGCCTTGTGCCAAGCTTCGTTTTTTAAGTAGTCTTGCGCGCGCGCATTCCACCAGTAGACTTTGTTTTTGCTGTCGTATTTCATCAGCCCAACGAAGGTCGGTTTTGATGTTCCTGTCTTTTCAATGTAGGTGAACCACAGTTCAACCTTTTTTATTCCTGATGGATGCAGCCCCTCAGTGTCGCTTGCTGTGGCATTTACCCATACAACATCGCCTTCTTTAAATGTCGTTCCATTGGAGGGGGTTATTATTTGAACTGTTGGGAGGTGATTGTCTATCAGCACGAAGAGTTGGTGGTAAGTCGTTGCGGCTGTTGAACCTGCGTCGACAGTCCAGACGTCTATGTTGTAGCTGCATTCGCTTTTTGGGCCTTCCGTGAAGAATATGTCGAAGCGTGCTGTTTCGCCATTTTGGATGTAATACGCGGGGTTGTCCGTGTGGAAGTATAGAACTGTTGGTCTTTTGTTTGGGCCGAATTCGTCTGGCGTTGCGCTCCATCCTGTTTTTTGGCGGGTTTCGGTGAAGTTGAAGTATGAGTTTCCGTCAGTGTCCTTTTTGAATATTATTTTTATCTCTTTTATTGGATCTGGTCCGTTGTTTTTAACTGTGAAGTTTATCCATTTTGGTGTGTAGCCATTCCAGTAGTATTGGTCTGCTTCGCCTGGGTGCGGTGGATATGTGGGGTCTGCTGGTGCTTCTTTTGCCCATTGTACTGTTGCCGTGTGCGTTGCGAGGGTGTTGTTTATTGGTGTCATGCTTAGGGCTATTGTTAGCATTGTGGCGATCAGTAAGAATTTCTTCATTCTCCTTTCTCCTCTACGGATAGAGAAAATGGTTTAAATTGGACTTAAACTTTATGTTACTTTGCTATAGAAGAGTTTTCTATTCCGTTGAGGCTAGTCTGATATAACGTCTTGAAGCGTGTCTGTGTCAACCATGTATTGTGTTATGATTATGTTTTTGTCTGTGAAGTTTTTTATTTCGAGGTTTTCCACGTTTTCTGGGATGTTTAGCACTATGACTATTTTGTCACCTAAGGCTTGGCTTAAGCCTATTTCTATCAGGTTTTTGAGGTCCATTTTTTGTGTGAAGTACAGCTGGCGCGTTCTAACGTGGGGGTGGCTTACCTTGTTAAGTTTTATTGCCAGCTTTATGAGGTTTAGTTTCGGGTTGTCCAGGTCCGTTGTTGGCGTTATGATTTCGCAGAATCCATGATAACACTCTGAAAACTTGAATATGGCGTTTAGTTGTTCAATTAGGAATTGCTGTTGTTCTTGTATGGGAATGATGAAAGATATTGTTGGCTTCAACCTTTGCGCCTGTAATGTTTTTGCTTTGGCTTTTTAAAAAGAGGTGCTCTGAGTTTTGTAATATGTCGTAATATAGAATACTTAAAATGAGCATAGAAGATTCCTACACAACATATAAATTTGACGTTTTAATCCAAGAGTCAGGGGGGAGAAGGCGGTGGGACTCGGAGAAATTGAAGCTTTCCGTTGGAGTTTGAAGGAGTGCCCAAAGTGTCGCTCCTCTGAAGGTTTTTGGCTCGTAACAAAGCGCGGTGGAAGCTATGTTCAATGTAAACATTGCGGGGCAATATTGGAGCTTTGCGAGGTTTTCCCTGCCACTAAGGAGGGTAGCCCCTCAAAAGTGTTTTTGAAAGGTGCACGCGTCTGACGCGTCCCTACTTGATGACACGGAAAATTTAGTTCTCTCATGTCGATATAGCCGCTATTTAAAGCTCATGCAATGTACTGTAAGGATGCTTGCGAAGAGGTTATTAGTTGCAATGTTGACAGATGTTTTTTGGAGTTGAAGGTGGTTTATTTGAAGAGCTTATGGGTTGTTTTTTTGGTCTTATGCGTGGTCTCCGCTTCTCTCGTGTACAGTGTTTCAGTTAATTTTCAGCTTCAGGATGAGCTTTCTAAAGCTTTCGCTAAAAACGATTCTTTAAGTCGCGAGCTGCAGGGCTTGTCTGCAAATTACAGTGTGCTTAAGGGTGAGTATGAAAGGTTGAACGTTTCCTATGGCGAGCTTGAGAAGGCGCATCTTGAGCTTTTAGCTAATTATACGGATTTGGAGTCCGCCTATAATGGGGTTCTTGAAGCTTACAATGTGGAAAAGGCGAAGTATGAAGGTCTTCTTGATGAGTATGGGAAGCTGAACACTTCTTATCAGCAGCTTCTCGCCGAGTATTCTGTTTTTAACGCGAACTATTCATCTTTGTTGGGCGAGTATGAGGCTCTTAACGCGTCTTACTACGGTTTGAGGGTTGAATATGATGAGCTTACGCAGAATTATGTGCGGCTTCAGAGCGAATACCAGAAGCTTCACGATGTGCTTTACGAACCTCTTGAGAACAGAACGACGCCGACTAAAGGTGAGCTTGAGGATTGGCTTAGGGAAGACCCGACAAATCTGCTGAATTACAGTTTCCCAAGCTTCGTGTGCGGCGACTTTGCAGTTATGCTTTCAATGCATGCGAAGCTTAAGGGTTGGCGCATGGGCGTTGTAGGCGTTTTAGGCCACAAACAAGACGGTTCCGAGTTTAACCACGCCTTTAATGCAATAATGTGTCAGGAAGGTCTCTTTTACGTTGAGCCGCAGAGCGACGAAGTCTTTCAGGCAAACATATCTGATGGGCAGTGGTATTACCATCCAGGCTTCGGCTTGGTTTACGTTGACGTATACGTCGTGGTTGTGCTCTATGAATAGCTTAGATAGGCTAAAAAGTGTTTTTCTTTAGGCGGGACACTTTTTAAGCTATTTGGCGAAGTGTTTCATAATGCAAGCGCAAATATTCAACCAGCCTTTCAACAATCAAAAAGAAAAACGCCAAAATCTAATCTTCAGCACTTTTGCCTGTTCGTCTCTCTTGAACAAACTCGTCAATAAGCTTTAAAAGACCATTAACAGCCCTTGTAAGCTCCTCCCTCGTCCTCACCAGCTCTGAAGATATTGCATCGTACCTTTTCGCCATTTCATCAAACTTCACATTAATTTCTTGGCGCATACCCCTAACCTCAACCTGAACGCCGACAATTCCATCCTTAACATCTTCATGCATATTCTTAATGCACGTTTTGAGGGTGCCACCCATTTCTTGAATGTCCTGCCTCGTCCCTTTAACGTCTTCATGCATGCCTTTAATGGAGCTTTTTAGGTCAACGTGCATTCGTTGAATGTCCTGCCTTGTCCCCTTAACGTCCTCATGCATGTCTCTAATTGAGTTTTTTAGGTCAACATGCATTTCACGAATGTCTTGTCTCGTTCCCTTAACGTCTTCATGCATGTCTCTAATTGAGCTTTTTAGATCAGCGTGCATGTCTTGAATGTCTTGTCTTGTCCCTTTAACGTCTTCGTGCATTTCGCTGATTGAGTTTTTTAGGTCAATGTGCATTTCGCGTATGTCTTGTCTTGTCCCCTTAATGTCTTCGTGCATGTTCCTAATGTTACGGGTTGTTGCCCGAGCATATTCCACGGCTGTTCCAAGCCTTTCACCCAACTCCTCCTCAAGTTTACCATATTTAATTTCAAAAAAGCTGAACTCGCCCTTCGCCTCTGTCGTTTCAACAACATGGACGCCTTCAACTTTGATGAATTCTTCTTTAACATCTAGCGCCTTGGCAAATTCTTCCAAGACATCCTCGTTTGCCTCGCATACAACTTGAACGTTGCCGTCCCGTAAATTCTCAACGTAACCTTTAACGCCGAGTTTTCTAGCTACTTTCTGGACGTAATCCCTGTAACCAACCTTTTGAACGTCTCCCTCAACAATAATCTTAGCCCTTATCAAGCAGAAACCCGCCTAAAAGAAAACGTCTTAACCTTCCTTATATAACTTTGTGCATGCACAATGGTGCTGTCTGCTTAAATTGGGCGCGTGCCCATTTTTCATAAATTTTATTTATTTTTAACAATAGTAAAATTTAAAAATATTTAATAATACTAGCATTAACTATGAATGGTGAGACTTTTCCCAGAGACATAATGGACGATTTAATAAAATGGCTGGATCGAAGAGAAGCGTACGCCATCAAAGGGCCAAGGCAATCAGGAAAGACGACTATCCTGAAGGTTCTCCAAGAAAAACTAAAAGGAAAAAACGTGGTCTTCCTGAACTTCGAAGACCCCGATGTTGTTGAAGCCTTTGAAATGAACCCCAAAGAATACATTAAGAGCTTTATGGTGAATAGCGGCAAATACTATTTTCTGATGGATGAATACCACTACGTGAAAAACCCGGGGAAAAACCTGAAACTGTTATACGACACCTTTGAAAAGGCAAAGTTCATAGTCACTGGAAGCTCGTCCCTAGAAATCAGCGGCGCAATGGCGAAATTTCTGGTTGGGAGAGTGTTTTTCTTTGAACTTTTACCCTTCAACTTTCACGAGTTCCTAACTGCAAAGAACCCTAGGCTGGCAAACGCTTACAGAGAGAAAAACAGCCAGGTTAAACAATTCCTGCTTAACGGCACAATTGACTCAGCCGGAGGGGACATCTTTCAGAAGGAATTTACACCGTTACTTAGTGAATACTTAACATTCGGGGGATACCCAGCCGTAATAAAAACAGGGGATTTCGAAACGAAAAGAACAATACTAAAAAACATCTACGACACATACGTCTCCAAGGACGTTGTTGAATTCCTAAAAATCAGCGACGCATTCAAGTACAGATGCATCGTTAAAGCTCTAGCAGCCCTAAATGGAAAACTATTGAATTACAACGAGCTAGGCTCAACGTGCCAAAGTTACTACAAAGAGTTAAAAAGAACTATTTCAATACTTTCAGAAACCTACATAATACAGCTGATTCGACCTTTCCACAAAAACCCCGTCACGGAATTGAAGAAAAACCCAAAAATATACTTCCTCGACCTAGGACTGAGAAACTACATAATCAACAACTTTAACCCGCTGGAAAAAAGAGCGGATGCCGGTGCGCTAATGGAAAATTTCGTTCTTCTAAGCCTAAAAAACGCTTTTCCCGACGAAACCATAAACTTCTGGAGAACAACAGCCAAAGCGGAAGTCGACTTCATCCTCAGACTAGACGACGAATTAATCCCCATAGAAGCCAAGTATCAAACATTCCAAAAACCGAAAATTTCAAGAAGCCTACGGAGCTTCATAAAAACTTACAAGCCTAAAAGAGCACTAGTGGTCACAAAAAACTTCTGGAGATACGAAAAAGTTGAAAACTCAACAGTAATGTTTGTCCCGGCGCACTACATGTGAGCTACCCACCCCTGAAAGGGTGTGGGCTCCTGTAGCCGTAGTTTAATGCTTAACTTATGTTCTTAGTTCTTTCCATTGTATAATCTTCATCTTTCCAAGTGTTGGGTCCTTAATAAACTCGGTTTGTTCTCTGGCGCTGAGAATTTCCTTATCCTCGGTGATTAATGTTCCCGTGTTTAGGGCCTGAGCCACTATGATCATGTCAAAACTGTCAAGCCCGAGATTTTTGGAGTAAATCAGGTTGAAATTTTCATCGTCTTGAGCCGTGTAGGGGTGAAAGACGAACTTTTCGTCTTCTCTGAGTGTGGCTAGGTTTGTTCTAAAGGCTTTTAGGGCTTGCACATAAGTAGTGTTTTTTCTTGAGAGTCTTTGCAGCTTTGCTTTTGCTTCGAATATGGAGAGTTCGCTGAAGTGGGCTTGAGAAAGTTTTGCTAAGAATTCCTTGAATTTGGTTAGGTTGAACGCTTCGACATCTATGTCTATTTGGAAAAATGGTAAGATGAATGTGGTGTCTAGAAAAGCCCCTGAGCTGCTACCTGGTTTCAATTTCTTGGGCGAGCTCCTTTCTGAGCAGCGACAATTCCTCAGGACTTAGGGGTTTAGGGTTTATTCTAGGCTTTTCAAGAAGGGTTAGTGCAGTTGGTTTAGGCTGAAGAATTAACCTGTTTTCTTCCACTATGGCTATGGCTTTTCCGCCTGGAGTGAGACCTGTTTTCCTCCTTATTTTATAAGTGGTGTAAATTTCGCCTCGTTTCCCGATTTTAAGCTCTTCCTTCTCCGACATGAGTAACCATCAGATTTAAGGTTTATCTGATAAATAAATATTTCGGAAAAGTTGAGGTTGTCATCGATTTTGCTGAGCTTATGTAGAATAGTTTTTAGGCCGAAATTTCAGGGTGATGGTGTATGTGCCTTTTTTGTTAGTGAACTAAGCGCGTTGGTCTACTGCGTCCCATCCGTTGGTTTTAGCCATGTAGCGAGTCCGGTTAGTCCATTTTCTATGCGCGTGCATTTAAATTAAACCTTTTCTTGAGTTTTTAGGAAGTTTTCTATTTTGTGTTGTTGTGGCACCGATTTTTCTCATAACAACATTTGTGCACATTGGGCAATCGTTTTATTCCTTAAATGGTTTCAGGTTTTATGCGTGTTAAGCCCGGCACCTTTTCGTATGCTTGGTCGAAGGAGATGATTTTTCTGTCATGTTTTAGTGCAGTTGCGGCATAGTGTGAGTCGAAAAATGTTAGGTTTAGCGTTTGCCTCAGATATGCGCTTGCAACAGCCACGTCAGGGGTTAGCGCAACGTATTTTACATGGGGCAATGCTGCTATGGCTGCTAGGTCTTTAAGAAGTTTGTCTTCCATTTTTTCGCTTCGATAGATTAACTCCATCTCGATTAGACTAACGCTTGAAATTTCTACGTTGATCTCGCCGTTATGCAGTTTTTGGAAGATTCTTTCAGCTATTTCATGGTTGGGGTCATACTCGTTTAGATAGGCGAAAATAACATCGTTTTCTAAAAGGGGCATTTAGAGGTCAACTCTACTCTTTCTTCGCTTCGTTTTCAGCGGTTAACTCTGCCTGTTTTCTCAGTTTTTTGAAGGGTTTTTTGACGTTAAATGCGCCGTGAAGGATTTGAAGAGGGTTAGACGGTAGGGGAATTATTTTAAGGTGGTCGCCGGCGTTTATAATTAGAACCTTTTTACCCATGTCAAGGGATTCTCGAATCTCCTTTGGAAGAGTTAACCTCCCCTTCTTATCCAATTCTAAAATGCTCAATTTCCCACCTGTTTTTATTTTAATTGTTAGTGGGATTTAAATTTTATTTTTTGTAAGTGGGATTTCTTTTGCGCGCTCAAGCCCAAAAACTCCTAAACTTCAAACTCTCCATTGGTCAAGAAGACGGATTAGCCGAACTAGTCGGTTGGGCCAAAACACAAAGATGGGGAGCCACACACCTCTTCGAAAAAGCCTTGAAGGAACTAAAAGAAAGACACCTCGCATAAAATCTGTCATGTAGAGAATTCGCACAAGAACTTATACGAAAAGAATATAAGTCGTTACATAGTTATATGGTGGTACTTCTTGGGCAAGTATGTGACAATCTCCGTTCCAGCTGATGTCAAAAGGCTTTTGGAAAAGGTTAAGGGCAAAGATGAGTGGGGCAAGTTTCTCCTGAACTTGTACGCTGAGGTTAAGAGGCTAAAGAGTGAGAGGGCGTTTGAGGAGTTGGCAAGCACGCTCACAGACGAAGACTTAAAAGCCATAATTGAATCCAGCAAAGAGTTCAGGGAAAGGTTCACGTTTAGATGAACCTACTTGACACAGACATAATCATAGAGATGCTGCGAGAGAGAAAACACGAAGTCGGAGCCATCTCAATCATAACGCTTATCGAGGTGTTGAGAGAACTGGAAGCCAAAAAAAGAGCCAAAGTCAAAGAGTTACTCGAAGAAAGCTTCAACCTACTAAACCTAGACAACGAAGTCATAGAAACCTACTGCAGCCTATACCACCAACTCAAAGAGGAAGGCACACTCGTACCAGACGCTGACCTGCTCATAGCCGCAACAGCAATGTCTCACCACATAGCGTTAAAAACAAAAGATGAACACTTCGAAAGATTGAGACACTTAGGCTTAAGGCTGGAACAAGAACCTAAAGAGCAGAGAGAATAGACCAATCCCACCCAAAACTGGATCGCATAAGTCAACAGAAAACAAATACTCAAGCAAATATTATTTGATGGCTAAAGCGCAACGCTAATGCTTGCTACATTTTATTAACAGAACAAGCGCGCGCGGTTTTTTAGCAGTTTATTCCCAAATTCTTTTTATCCATTTCACTCTGTCGAAGTCTTTGTCATTTGAGTATATTTCGTTTATTTTGTTCTTTTTCATCGTTTGGAGTGTTAATGCGTCAACAAAGTCTATTTTGTGTTCATTCACATCGTCTAGAGCGGCGAGTAAGTTGTCCCATGTGGTGTTGAGTTTGTTCATGGTTAGGTAGGAGTTAATCGCTGTGAGGAAGTTTCTGACCTCTTTTTTTCGGTTGTTGTATTCTAGCCAGTCGACGACTTCTTGGATGACGGCTAGGCTTGTGGCGGTTTCTTCGCCGTTTTCGATTCTTTTGAGAATTCTTTTTGAGATTTCGTAGTCTTTTTTAGGGGATTTCACTAGGACGTAGATGAAGACGTTGGCGTCAACGAATCTCATTGCATTGTCCTCGCGGCTTTCTTTTTCATTCTTGCCGCTGTTGCTTTTCTTAATTCTTTTTTCACTGGTTCTGTGACTTGGACTCCTTCTGCTAGTCCTGTAAGAAGGTCTGTTGGGTTGGGGACGGTATTCGGAGGAAAGAGCACTAATTTGCCGTCTACTATTTCTAGCTTTATGAAGTCGCCTTCGCTGATTCCTAATCTTTGTCTGATATCGGCTGGAATGGTGATTTTGCCTTTTTGGAGCACCTTTGTTTGTTCACCCATTTTGGTCACCTATTTTATATGGTGTTTCGGTTACTTATGAAGATTACTGTTTTAAGTTTCTAATAGAGTTCTTGAAGTTTATTGTGCGATTGTGCTTGATGGTCAACGATAGGGCTTCACTTTATAGTCTATAGGGTAATTTGGGATTGTTCGCCTATTAGCAATCATGCTTTTGGTTTGGCCTTCTCTAGGCTTGGTTACGGCTACCTCTGCTAGGAGTTCGGCAATGTGGATGGTGCCTTCCGGGAGTTGTCGTCAACGATTATTATTTCGTGTGGGAGGTTTTGAAATGTACGTCTTATGGTGGAGACCAGTTTTTTGATTTTCTCGTTCTTCCAAGTTGTTGTTACTACTGATACGGCGTTTAGAACCATAATCTTGGCCTCAAAGGAATTTTCAAGTGGTAAGGATGTTGCACCCTTTTTTAGTATCGTATTGTTTAGGTGAATATCCTTGATTGGTTATAAGCCAATTGTTGAATTAAAGGATAGCTTCGATACAAATGGCACAAGTTTACACGATTATAAAATATCAACATTAAGGCGTTCTTTCCTTCTTCAATTACACCTCAAACTGCGGTTTAATTTGCTTTAGATGCTTGTTTGTGCTTGATGTGTTTTCGATATGTGATTTTGATTTTGTCTTTACTTACGTATAATATGCATAAAATGAGTGTGACTATTGATATTGCTGAGCCTATAGTGGAGAGTTTTTGAGGACGGGATTCTAAAGAGAGGGTTTTTAATAGAGCCTTTGCCACGTGGCTGCTTCTAAGTTTCAGGTATCTTGTCATGACAATGTAGGCTCCCAGATAGGTGCTTACGCGAATTAGGATGCGCTTTTTAAGCGTGAGGGCATCCAGCAAAAGTTGGGCTGCATATTTACGTGCAGGGTTTCTGAAGTGGGCGAGAACTATGATGCCGACGTCAGCTAATGCCTCGAACCCCAATTTTGCGGAGCGCATATTCCCTGTCAACGTATTTATCCTCACCCTTAACTTTCACCGTGTCAAATTCGAGGCTTGGAGCTATTTCCTCCAGATCGGCGAAGGCTTTGTGGATTGAGTCAACCGAGAATTTCTCCAATACAACTTTACCTCCCACAACTCTGCAAACCATTTCCGCTTCTCCATCTATACCGAGAGCTTTCCTAACGTCCTTCGGGAGAACCGTGCGACCCTGCTTATCAACCTTAACGGTTACTTCCATATTTAACGCCATTTATTCCATAAAATGTGATGACTTGAAACAAATAGTGTCAGCCTAACTCTTTAATCAAGTCTTCAAGGTTTACGCCCGAGCCCGACACTATTTCCTTTCTAGCCTCTTCAAGTTCCTTCTTTTCTTTTTCACTCAACTCTTCTTCTGGCAGAAGCATGGCTCTAAGCCTCAAGAGTTCGAGTCTAACCATGTCTAATCTGTCCAGTACCAGCCTTAACTGGCTTTCAGTAACCGTTACGTCCACCTTTATCACCTAAATGTTATAGGAAAAAGGACTCTAAATAAGATTTTGTATTCTTACTCATTTTATGATGCTTCAATGAGGGTAGCCCCTCCGCGAGCGGAGAATCACCCGACATGAAAAGGTGAAGGAAGAAGCCAAACTTGAAGCAGTCAGGGCCTTCGCACAAGCTTTAGGAGTAGACCTAATGAAGGTTAGGGTTGAGAAGCAAAAAAGCTTGGAAGAGAACCCACACCTGAAGACGAAATAGAAACCATCCATGATTCTTGTCGCTGTGGGTTCAGGTCTGGCGGGATTAAGATAAATCTTTAATCGCGCGCGGTTAGGCTTATGGCTACGAATGTTAGGTTTAGTAGTATGGTTTTGGTTTTTCCGTAGATGAGGAGGAGGTTGCTGAAGGCTGGCGAAAGTCCGTAGACTAGGCCAAAGAGTGCTAAGGGGTGCACGCGCGCAACTCAACCATGTCCCCGCAAGCCTCATCGTTGAAGCAGGAAGCCCGCATCCTTTAAGGGGTGGGTGGCTCACTTCAACTTATCTTGGAAAGCAGGTGTTTCACAGTGTCTCTCCTAAACCTTGCAAGCTCCAAAAGTGCGTTGAACAGTCCTTTCTTTGAGGCGTCAAGCATTTCAACGGAAACCATTTTTCCATCATTATCATAGCCTAAGACGACGTCGTTGTCAAGTAGCTCCTCATTGGCTAGAGCCCCTTCCCCAACCTTAAGAACCAGAACATCAGCCTCGGGATCGTGCCTAACGATTAAGTCCATCTTCCAGACTCTTCCTTCTACGAACCAAATCGTCAAGCAAACTGCTATATATTGCCTGAGTGAATCATAAAGAATTTCATCAGGGTTCCCAATTACCTCTTCAAGCAACCCTCTGCTTATACCTATTCTTGAAAGCTCTTTGGCGAGTTTATCTTCAAAGGCGTTTCTTTTTAGAGTTTACCATGAGATGTCTGCTCTTCGTCGTTGCAGAATGCGTTTTTCAATCTAAGGTGGTCTTTTATAATCTTTTCGTGGTCGAATGCGAGTTTTGGCAGGCTATCTGTTGGGAAAAACTTTGCCTCAGTGTTTTCGCCGTAAGCCTTTAGGTCGCCTTCCAACACTGTACACTCGTAACATATTGTCACCACGTGTTTAACTGGGCTTCGTAATGGGTGGGAGTAGACGCCTGCAACCCCTGTGGGTTTGACCTTTAACCCCGTTTCCTCCTTAACTTCCCTGGCAAGCGATTCTTCAACGGTTTCGTCGTGTTCAACGAAGCCCCCAGGAAGGGACCATAAGCCCCTGAATGGTTCAATGTTTCTTTTGACGAGGAGTACGCTGTTGTCGTCCTTGCGGATTATGGCGTTTACGGCTAATGCTGGGTTATAGTATCCCTTTTCTCCAAGCCCTACTGCTGCGAACCTCAGCTTTGGGGAGAAGGACTCCGCATTGTATATTCTTCTGCCGTCGACAACTGCGGGTATTTTCATGAACTTTATGAAGTTTTGGGGCGTCAGCTTCCTGAATTCCTCCCACTCTGTAACTATTAGGGCGCACTCTGAACTCCTTAAGCAGTCCTCAGTGCTTTCGGCGTATTCTACAGTGTCGCCGAAGATTTTCCTAGCGTTCTTCCTGGCTTTTGGATCGTAAACCGCTACTCTGGCGCCTTCCTCAAGAAGCCTCTTAACAATTTTTATGGATGCTGCGTCCCTCATGTCGTCTGTTTCAGGCTTGAATGCCAAGCCTAATACTGATATCCTTTTTTCGCTGAGCCCTCCGATAAGCTCCTTAGCCAGCTCAACAAGCCTGTATGGCTGGACGTTGTTAACCTTGAGGGTTGCTTCAATTAGGGGCAGTTCAACGTTGTTTTTAAGGGCAAAGTCGAGTAAAGCCTCAAGGTCCTTGCGGAAGCAGCTTCCACCCCAGCCCGCGCCGGCCTTCAGGAAGAGAGGGCCTATTCTCTTATCAAGTCCTATGCCTTGGGCTATCACCTCGACGTCGGCTCCTGGGAGTTTCTGGCAGAGGTTCGCCATCATGTTTATGAAGCTAACCTTCATGGCTAGGAAGGCGTTATTAGCGTACTTCACCAGCTCAGCGTTGACGGGGCTTGTCCTTATTGTTTTTGGCATCTCATCCCTGTGGAAGCTTCCGTAGAGCTGTTCAAGCGTGTCTCCGGATGGCTTGTCAAATTCGCCTATGACTATTCTGTCGGGGTTAAACGTGTCCTTTACGGCTGAGCCTTCCTTGAGGAATTCCGGGTTGAAGCATAGGCCCCATCCATCCCCGCACTTCCTTCCAGAATAACCCTCAATGATTGGCTTAACGATGTTTTCTGTTGTTCCAGGGATAACCGTGCTCCTAACAACGACCATGTGATAGCAGCTTTTCCTGCTTAACGCCTGTCCAATTTGCGTTGAGGCAGTTTTAACCTGTTCAAGATTTATGCTCCCGTCAGGATTGCTTGGAGTGCCTACTGTTATGAAAGTTACGGCAGAGCCTTCAACCGCCTCAGCAGGGTTATGGGTGAGGGATAGCAGCCCGCTTCCTAGGGCTTCCCTCAATAGGTCTTCAACTTGCGGTTCATAAAAGGGAGCCTTGCCAGAGTTTATTAGCTCAATTTTTTGGGGGTCAGCGTCGAAGCCTATAACCTTGAAGCCTCTGTGTGCGAAACATATGGCGCTCGTTAGTCCAACGTAGCCTAAGCCGAAGAAAGAAAGAGCCGTTTCTTTCATATGTGTAGCACCTTTTTGAACCATTCGATCGTGAATCTAAGCCCATCCTCCAAGGGGGTTTTCGGCTCCCAAGCCAGAAGTGTCTTCGCCTTAGATATGTCGGGGCATCTTCGCCTTGGGTCATCGGGTCTTGGAGGCCGGAACACTATGGGGGATTTTGATTCTGTAAGCCTCCTCACAAGCTCTGCCAGCTCCAAAATTGTTATCTCATTTGGGCTTCCCACGTTTACCACCTCCCCCTTCAAGCCCTCCTTAATCATCATCTTAATCAGAGCGTTCACGGCATCCGCTATGTATAAGAAGCTTCGGGTCTGCCTTCCATCACCGTGAACGGTGAGGGGTTGACCGTTTAAGGCTTGGATTATGAACTTCGATATGACCCTGGCATAGCTGGCGTTTGGATCCAATCTCGGACCATAGCTGTTGAATAGTCGGGCTATCCTCACGTCTACGCCGTACTGTCTAAAATACGCCATGCACAGGGCTTCTCCAAACCTCTTTGACTCGTCGTAGCATGATCTGACGCCTACAGGGTTTACTTTGCCCCAATAAGTCTCGGAGGTTGGAGTTGTTTCGGCGTCTCCGTAAACCTCGGATGTTGACGTGTAGAGGACTACGCTGTCATGGTTTCTTGAAGCTTCGAGGACGTTTAAGAGTCCTGTGCTGTTGGATAGCATGGTTTCAACGGGCTTCTCAACGTACATGTCTGGGGCGGGGAGGCTTGCAGCATGAACTATAAAGTCGTATTTCCCTTCGACTTTGAAGTTTGATATGTTGCCCTCCAAAAATTTGAAGTTTTGTAGGCCCATTAAATGGTCAATGTTTTTTAGGCTTCCAGTAGAAAGGTTGTCAAGCACGGTTACCTCGGCCCCGAGAGCAACAAGCGCTTCTGAAAGCCAGCTTCCGATAAAACCAGCTCCCCCTGTAATTAGAACTTTCATCCCGTTAAGCTTGTCCGAAGCATTAACGTCGTTGTTTATCGTTGATCTTAGTGTTTGGGTCTTGCAACTACTACGTTCCATGCGGGTTAGTCCACCTTCTGATTCCCTAGTGCTTCTCTAAGTCCTCCTTTATGTTAAGCATGTTCTTTTTTAGCTGGAGAATTTCCTCCGTAGCAACCTTCCACGTTAACTCCAAGTCTACGCCGAAGTACGCGTGTATTAGAATGTCCCTCATGCCTGCTATCCTTTTCCATGGAACTTCTTGGTATTGCTCCTTAAGCTCGGGTGGAATTCGCTTAACCGCCTCCCCGATTATTTCGATCCTTCTAATTACGGCGTCTTGTTTCTCCCTAGAGCATAGAAATTCTTCCTTGCTTACGCCACTAAGGTATTCTTCAATTAATCCAATACATTCTAAGATATGTTCAATGAGGATCTTCGGGTCCTTCCTCATAAAATCGGCTTCTGCTCCTTCAGAATCTTATCCTTCAAGAGTGGATGGAGCGAATTGAACGTTAGCAGATCAACCTTTCTGCCGAGGGCCTCCTCTAGCTCAATCTTCAGTCCGGCGAGGTCAAGTAGGCTTTTTCCCGCCTCAAACTCGACAATGATATCTATGTCGCTCTCCTCCCTATCTTCACCTCTAGCTGAGGAGCCGAAAAGGGACGCCCTCTTAACGCCGAAACGCTTCAACACAGGTATTATTTGCCTGTTAAATTCCTTAATGTTCACAATGTGAATAGTGTAGTCAATGCTTTTATGTCTTCCCGTCTTATTGGGTGTTGTATCTTTAGTCGTAAAGAAGTTCGGCAGGGCTTCCTTAATGGCTCATTTGAATTAGATTACTTGAGGGTTCTTTGATGAATCTGTTTATGTCTATGATTTCTAGGGATGTTAGGTTTCCTTTTTCGTCGTTGAAAACGTGGATTAATGGGTGAGCGGGTTCGCCGAACTCCCTGCCTGAGGCTTCGTTAAAGCGTATGTAGAGCAGTGAGTCTTCGGGTAATAAAGAGATTTCTAATATCTTAGGGGGCAGCTTGATTTGGAGGATCCCCTCCACTTTCTGAATAATGAATTCGGCGTCAAGTTTTAGGATGGCTTTTGAATCCATTTTTCCCTTCATTCTACTGTAAGTTTTATGGCTCTATAAGTATGCTTTTTTTTACAACATTACCATAAATGATAATATTTACGTAAAGGTTGTTATTGAGATTGTGGAGCCTGTGTAGAAAAGTTTTCGGGGCCAGAATTCTAATGAATCCCTTTCAATTCCCTTGATGAATGCTTCCAGCCCACCGTTCGGATTGAAGCGTGCCTTACTCATTTTTCATTCTCTTAAAGTGTTTGTGGGAGGCTTTGACGGCTTCCCAGTATGTTTCAGGCGTGCCTATGTCCAGCCTCAGCTCATCGTCTTCAAGTTGTACGCCTATGACCCTGCGGCCTTTATTTATAAGCTTTTGAACTGCGTCCGTAAGCTGGATTTCGCCGCCTACGCCGGGCTCCAAGTCTTCTAAAACTTTGGTTATTTCAGGAGTGAACATGTAGAATGGCATTATAGCCAATTTTGATGGAGGTCTTTCAGGCTTCTCAACAACTCTTACAATGTCGAATTCATTATTTTCCCCTTGTTTAGTTACGGCAACTCCGTATTGCCTTGGATCCTGAACTTGCTGTAGGAGTAGGATGGCTGCGACGTCTTTGGAAAAAGCTTCATTCATCCTCGTGAGGAAGCCGTTGTCCCTTGAAACTATGTAGGTGTCCCCGGCGCAGACCATGAAGGAGCTGCCGCCTATAAATGGTTTGGCCATCAAAACTGCGTGGCCGAAGCCCCTGGGCTCAGGCTGATTAACAAAAACTATCTTCGAGTCTTCAATCATCCTGTAGAAGCTTTCAAGATCCTTCACAAGGCTCGATTTCCCCTCATCGTTGAGGGTTTTAACGAAGCCCCAATCCGGCGTGAAGTGGTCTTCAATTGATCTTTTACCCCGACCGACAACGAAGCAGTACTCCCTGAAGCCGAAATGGTGAAGCTGCTCGAAAAGGGCCTGAAGAAGAGGCTTTAGTGCAAATCCGTTATCGCCTCTAACGAATATTGGTAGCATCTCCTTAGGCAGCTCCTTACTCATGGGAAGAAGCCTTGTGCCGAGACCAGCAGCGGTAACGACAACCTTGTCGGGAATCAAATTCGATCACGCCTATATTTTAAGTTGAGGTTGGAGCTTATGCTGGTCAAGCTGCGCGCGTACGCCAGCCTCCACAAGTCCTCAAGCACATGCTGCGAAACGGGCTTGTTGGCAACATGGATCAGCTGCTTAGGGCCCGTGTGGGTTAGGGGCCTAAGCCTCGTCCCATGCCCGCCGTGGAGAATAACCCCCTTCATGCTTTCACGTATCCCAACGAGGTCTTAAAAGCTTTCACCTGCTTGTCATACCCCAGCCCTAGACCTTTCGCGCAGCTTTTTCGACAATGGCTCCCTAGCCTTCATATTTTTGAAAAGCTCCTGTCGCTTCTCCGCACGCGATTTTCTTATATATCGTTTGTAGATTGTTTTTATTTTACCTTTGCTGATGTATAGTACGCATAAGATGAAGGTTGTTATTGATATGACTGAGCCTATATAAAATAGTCTTTGGGGCCAGAATTCTAGGGTGATAGTGTAGGTGCCTGTTTTGTTAATGTACCAAGCATTAGCGTAGCCGTTAGCCATGAAATGGTACGTACCAGGTATTTGTTGTCCATTGACGTATGCAATCCAGTCTTTGTGATACGATTCGCTGAAGACGAGGAAAAAAGGTTTAGAGGCGTTGACGTGTACAATGTACTTGGTTGGGTTAATTTTTTCATAGGTAACTGTAGGGGCTTTAGTTAACTCCGAGTCTTCTGGCCTTAATTCTTGAGGTTCAGCAAGTAGTGTTATCTTACTAATTATATGGTTTATCTGAATAATTGTTCTTTGATAAGGGGGTATCGTGATCGGGAAGGAAATAGGTTTTGTGGTAATGCCCATCCAGCCGTTTTCCCACCAAATTCCAACGATATCTTCTGCTACTTTACCGTCAGTTAGTATCGAGTTTATTACAAGTGGTTTATCCTTTGTAACCAGATAGACTAGCGTTGAGTTAAAGGCATACAATCCATCCGGACTTTGAGGTGGGAATATGTATGGGCACTCCTGGAGTGAAGGAAAGACAAGCATATCTGGATCTCCTGCGCCGTTAGTACTAATGACTCCCTTCCAGCCAACATAGTATCTTGCAACAAGGGATTCGTCTATGAACGTGGAGGACCAGTTAACCGGATTAGTCCATCCATTATATGCCACTCGGGTAATGTTTATGGGTTTATACTCGAATATTGGAGCGGGGATACTTAACAATTGTTGAACATTGTTTTGATTCGACAGAAGTAAAACGGAATCTGTTGGCACGAACTCATCCTTCTGGATGACATGCACCATCTCAGTTAAACCTCCATGAATCAATATTGCGCTAGGTGTCGCGTATATGTGTGGCGTGAAGTAATCATTCCTATAAAACTCTATTTTACCGAAGCTTCTCTCTAAGCGAATCCCTTTCTGAAGGTGTAGGATTTGTCTAAGCATGTCTGGAGGAATTACTGGATTAACACCGCTAAGATACTCTAAATTAACATCGTTATGAAGTAAAATGTATCGAATGTTCATTAAAGCTAAAAACTTCCCAAGGTCGCCTGTTTGTATCAAATCATAAAATGGTAAAGACAAATCATCAACGTAGCCGTTACCAGCGTACTCCTTGTTTGAAATAAAAAGGATGCCGGGCCTGAAGTAGCTTACATTTTCTGGAACTGTTACTACAAATCCAGTTTCAGACCAGTCATAATTACCGCCATAATCCTGACTCCCTATTGCCTCAATGTACTTCCCAGTCTCATTATAAAAGTAAAACATTAAACGTGACGCGATGATGCCCTTATCAGTTTTCAGGAACGCGGAGAATTTTAACTGTTCTCCTGGTTGACAAGAATAAGATTGGGCTGTAAAGATGGATGCTTCTCCATCTTGTGGCAAAGATACTAATGCTGCATATTTACCATTATGAACTATGGTGTTTTGAATTTCGAACGAGTATCCAGGCGATCCTTGTGAGCTCCATCCCGTAGTATCTCCAGTTTCAAAACCAGGCTCAACATTTTGTAATATTCCAATATACGTTAATAAGCCACTACTTGGATCCACGAAACGGGATATTGTCGGTTTAGAAAGTAGCCAGATACTAGGGTCAGGACCAACATAGCCATGGTCCCACGAGTATGCTATCCCATACAAGTTTGACATCGGTAGTGGTAAAATTCTAAAATCTTCATTTTGATGCTTAAGCCAATTATCAGCATCCAAGTAGTAATTTGGCACACTTACGCGAGCTGATGGTATGACTTTACCGCCGGAAGGTATTATATCCCCCGTCCAGAAAGGCCATGAGTATACTCCAGCAATTAAAAATATAGCACATATCACGGCAAGAATTTCGGAAATTTTGATGATATTCACTCGGTATGCTATGCCTCTACCCTCTTTAACATGGCTGTATAGTTGATTTAACGCCGTGCCAATTAAGAAAGAGTAACTTAGTGCTATAATTATCCCAAATTTCTCGTAAGCATTCCTAAAAGCCCCAGCGATAGGAATGCTGGAAAACAACCACTTGTAAAACTCATTCCCTAAAGGTGGGTTTAGTCCCTTAGCTAGAAATAACCCCAAAATAGCTAGCGTTCCAAAATATAATGTGCATTTGTTTTTTGGCTTTAATAGAAGAGAAGCAATCGCCAGAAGTGGAATTAGGAAGCTAATAAGGGTAAAGATGTTCGATGAATAAATTGGTGCATAATGATAATACGGATCGCCCTTATAACTAGCGTGAAATGCCCAAAACCCAGTTAAACGAAGAACATTTAGAACCGTACTCCCCGAACTGGATAATTTAAGAACATCTAGATCAGATATGCCAATAACCTTTTGACTAGCTTGCATAAATTCGGAAGGAAGATAATAGATAAAAGGAAAAAGCCACCATGCATTTAAAGCGAGATAAATTAAAACAACTATTGCTGTAAATTTAAATTTATGGGCAATCTCTTGCTGTTCTCTCCGTGATTGAATGATATTGAAGACGAAATATAACATGAGTATAAGAAAAGGAATGGCTACATACGCGGGGTTGGTGAACGCTGGAGCAGTTATTAACGAGATCGCTATAAGCGATGTGTAAAAACCTCCCCCTCTTTTTCCGTTGAGTCCTTTCGCATACAATGCTAGCATCAAAGGGAGGAACGCGTATAGAAAAAACGCTGACACCGTAAGATTGCTATAAATAAAGACCATCGCATAAGGACTTGTCATATAAAGCACAGCAGCACTCAAACCTGCTATCCGTTTACCCCTACCGTTTACTAACGTTGTTACAAGGTAGTACATCGATAGGCCAGACGTTGTGAGCCAGATGTAAAAAATGAACTTCTCCATCGAAACGGTTGAAAATCCTAAAACACTTAAGAAAGCTATGATTGACATATAAGGAATCTGCATAAGAGTCCGCGTCAAAGGCATTCCGAGGTTGAACCGATCCCACCAAACGTAGAAATAAGGGAAATATGCGTTTGTTGAGAAAGCAAGGGGGAAATCAAGGTCTCCACGGCTTATCAGAAAATCTCCTCTAAACCATGTGAGCGAAAAAGTTCCTAATAACAAAATGATGAATAGATCAATTATCGTGCTTTTATTAGCTCGGAAAATACTATTGATGTGGGCGAGAGAAAAATAGTTGACCATTCCTTCAATCTTCCTATCTATCAGCTAAGTTTTGGCATACATCAGGACTGTCGGCTTTGTTATCTTCGAGTCGGTGTTCTACATATCAGTATTAGGGTTAACGCGTCCTCAACGCTTTGGGCGGATATTTCAAAATCGCTGGGCTTTAAATGGAAACCTCTACTTCCGGTTAAAGTTTGTTTGATTTTCAGAGGGAGTAGCCTCGCCAGCGCCCTGATTAAGTCGCGTTGCGATAGCTTTACGATAATTTTGAACTTCCAGCTTCTTCTAAGCTCTCGCTCTTTCATTTTTATCTCTTCGTTAGAAAGTCTTTTGCCTAATATGCTAACTTCCTTGAAATATTGGCTAAGCAGACTATAAAGCCCTTCTGGATTGAACTCTTTTACATTAAATGGAAGTATTGGTTTTCTTAGCCCCGGTGAACTCACATTCTTATTGGGTGTCGAAATTATAGCGACTCCATCGGTTTTTAGCACTCGACGCATCTCAAAGAGATAATTTTTTGTATTATACATGTGCTCGATGACTTCAAACGAAGTTATTATGTCAAATGAGCTATCTCTAAATCCCAGATGATTTGCGTCCATGACAATAAAATCTAAATTGGATGCCTTATAGTGAGTTTTTGCAAATCTCACCGCCTCATTAGATATGTCAATTCCGACAACGTACCCGGATCTGCTCCTAGCCAAGTAATCGCATCCAAAACCAAAGCCACAACCGACATCTAGTACAACCTTGCCCCAGATAAACTGTTTAGCAAATATGTAGTTTGTTGTGTGTGTGGCATCAAGCTCATTAAAGGATCCGACTGGATAATATCTCTCCCCTCTATCAACTGCCAATCTTCTTAGTTTAGATAAGAAATTTTTAGCAAACAATAGTAGTTTTAACCCTTATAGCAGAATTTGTTGCCTTTTCTCCCAAAGTTTAGGATTCTGGTATCTTTTGGGCGGTAACATCTATGCTTCCCCTCCATGCAGCATCTAACTTAATCAGCATCGAGGCGATCAAGAGAGGCGGCAAGATTAGTATTTTAAAGTTAAGTAACTTAGATCCTCCATTAAGCCACTTTGCCTTTAAGCTGTGGAAAAAGTCCAAAGGAAGATCAAGCAACGGACGTATTACCTTTACAACATTAAATCCATTTTTCTTTAGTATAGATACAATAGTTTTATGTGAGTAGTGGTAAAGGTGCCGCGGAAGATCTAGCCCAAACCATCTCTCTCTGGTTATCTTAAACTGAAGGCAATCGATGTTAGGCGTAGATAAGAGCAAAATGCCACCGTCTTTTAAAATTCTATGAATCTCCCTAAGCTCTCCATTTGGATCCGACATATGCTCTAAGACATGATTTAAAGTGACAACATCAAAATAGCTATCGGGAAAGTGGCAGTCTTTCAACTTACAGTTGAAAATATTTCGCCCTAACTTCTCTATTGCCAATTTACATGCAGCTTCTGATGTATCTATGCCGTAAACTTCCCAACCCCTTTTCTTAAAATGTAAAATAAAGCCTCCATCTCCACAACCTACATCTAATATTCGTCCCTTCTTCTTGAAGCTCATTGTATTCTGAATTTTCATATAATGCACAAGCTTGACTACAAGTTTTGATATTTGATTCTGTTCATTATAGTACTCTTTAGGATAGAATTTATCCATTTCCTCTCTTATAGGTCTTGGATTAACATATATCAAACCACATTGTCGGCATTGAACGAGGTTGAACTCCTCATCGGTTGTATGTAAACGATAATCTCCGGCCGTTAATATTGGACTATTATTCTCTGAGCCGCAGAGGGCACATTTAACATACTCCATGCTTTGACCTTAACTCCTAAGGCTTATAATCGATTACGAGCAAATAGTGTGCGAGGAAATTCACAGATAAGCCCAATGCCTCCTCAAATCTGCAAATAATCATCTAAGAGAACCTATTCTTAGATACTCTTTTTCTTCGATGCTTGATAACTTATTGAATTACTCATTTTAACCTCTCTACCGCTCTTAAGAGCTCCTCAGCCCTCTTTTCCCAATCCCACTCTCGCGCCCACTCTAAGGCTTCTTTGCTTAATTTATCATAAAGCTCCTTGTCCTCTAGTAGACTTAGAATATTCTCGGCTAATTTCTCTAAGTCAAAACATGGTGTTTTAAGCACTCCTTTTGGATAGTATGTTTTTAAGGCTAGTAGGTCAAAGCTTACGCCTGGAAGCCCGCATGCCATAGCCTCGCAAGGCGCCATTCCGCCACTATCGTAAATCGCTGGGTGAACGACTATTTTGCTATCTTTGAATATCTTAAGCTTCTCAACGCCGTCTTTAAAGCCAAAAAGCACAATATTATTCTCCAATCCATATTCTTTTATCTTTGCCCTAACCTCCTTTTCAAGCTCGCCAACGCCAATCATAGCCAACTTAGCATCTTTCTTCCTCTTACAGACATACCTCCATATATCTATCAGCTCTAAAACTCCTTTCTGAGGATGAAATCGCCCTATAAAAACGGCATCAAACTTCTTTTCTTTAGGTTCTGGAATTAAGGCAGGGGTTTTGATATCGACGCCACCATGAACAGCAATTACTTTGTCGGGTGTAAGTCTTTTATTGTCTATAAACTTCCATCTATCCGCTTCGTTTGTTACCCACACCATGTCAGCATACTTTTTCACTAACCCATAAATTAGCGTCTGGGAGAGATGGTAAAGAAGCCCTCTTATGAGCAGCTTTCCTTTGTAAGGCGACTCTTTGCTAAAGGGATTGGGAGCGAATAAATAAAAGCCTGCAACCCACTTAACTCGCCTGAAACGCATCTTCAAAATCCAAGCTGGAATAGAGTCAGGCCAAAAATCAGAGGAGGAATAAATAACGGTATTTTTAACGTCAAAAGGCACTCCTAGAGCCAAAATACTTCCTTTAATTATCCTCAAAATATATAGCAAATAAAGTGGCAGTTTACACTTCGGCAACATCAAGTAGTTAACACCCTTCAAGCCGTATCTTTGGCACATTCTACATCCTTCCTCGCTAATAAGCAACTGAATATTACATCCCTCTTTTACCCAACGCTTTGCACATTCAATCAATATTCTATCACCTCCAGATAGTATATCATCTCGAACCTGTGAATTACTCACTATAAGAATATTAAGAGCCTTATTGGATGATGTTTTCAATGTTTAGTCCTTACTTTCATGGCTCTAATGAATAATGTTGCAAAACCCTTCCCTTGATACTCCTTATCTCGCAAGCGCTCAAGGAACGACTTAAATGGAACTTCCTCCCTAAACAAGTGTTTAAACAGGTATAGAAAAATCATCGACAAAGCTTCCACAATCCCTCCGCCATACTCTACTTTATAAATCTTGAAGCCTACTTTCTCCATAATCCCTTCTATTCTATCAAAAGCGTAATGTCTATGGCCAACTAAGAAGTAAGCTGGATCCAGAATCTTAATGATGAAATGGTCGTTGGGGACAGAAACTACTAACAACCCATCAGCATTAAGTGTTCTGTTCGCCTCAGACAAAGCATAAAGGTCTGAGCCCACAGGTAGATGCTCAAGAACGTCGAGCATTGAAACTGTATCAAATCTACCTGACTTAAATGGCAATTTATATGCTGATGCCCGGACAAACTCACATCTATCTACAGGGGCGCTCTTCTTTGCCTTATGTAAGGCACTACGATCTGTATCTATTCCGATGATGAATTTACAGCCCTTTTCAACCATGAACTTTTCATACCAACCTATCCAGCATCCAACATCAAGTATCACTTTATTCTTTACATCACCAGAAAAGTCGATGCATGTTTTATGTCGAGCGGTAAATCGGGTTTCGATACTCTCACGATACCGCATCTCATCTCCACACCATACCATTAATAATGAGAGAATGACGTCCTTCTCTTGTCTTCATAAAATGCAGTACAACTTAATACCTCTTCAGCTCTTGACTACTTCCCGATTAGCTGGGTTAGATTTACTCTAAACGATACAAGTCCAGTAGCATATACGAGCAAAGTAATCCAGCATGCTAAGACATGAAAGAACCATGCACTGTCACGTCTTCTCATGCATCCTTTCAGTATTTGAATCAACAGAGGCTGTGTAAATATAGTGTAAAAGATGAATTTCAAAAGCCTATTTCTGCTGATTGAGTGCCACGGATACTTTCTGAATCCTAACTCTTTATAGTAGATATAATCTCTAAACCTCCTTTTTTGTTTTCTGACAAAAACAGAAATGCTGTCAGAAAAGATATGAACAATTCCAATTTTAACTTTTGCAAACTTATTGTAACCCCGTTTTATTAGCTCGAAAACAACATCTATATCAAATAAGTAGCGCTCGATGGAACATTTGTTGAGTGCTTCTCTTCGAATTAAAAAGCCGTTGGCTCCAATTGTTGGAATTGCCCTTTCATTAAGTTCTATTTTTAAATAGTTTCCTTTATCTTCCTGTTTTACATTTAGCTCTGTCCACTTCCCAGTAAGATAGCTGTACCTATCATAATTTCCTAAAAAGAGACAAAGAGGGTCGTTCATTCCTATTAAAGCGCAGTACCTCGTAATGCACCCATCCTCTCTTCTGTAAGAGTAGTAGAGAGGTTCAGCTCCTTCAATTTCCCCATCTTCAAAGGGCTCAACCATGCGCTTGAACCAGTCTTTTCTATCAAGAATATTATCTGAATCTATAAGGGCTATAATTTCATTCTCTGCAGCTTTCACCCCTAAGGCCTTACCAGCTTCTCCTGTCCTTAAAGGATTATGCAGAATCTTTGTAACTCTAAATTCTTTGGCAATATCAATTGTACGGTCAGTTGATCCACCATCAACAATTATTATCTCAAGTTTATCTTTAGGATAATCTTGTTCATTTATTGATCGTAAACAAGGCGGCAAGAACTTCTCTGAATTATAAGTTGGAATAACTATGCTTACAGAAGGTAAATTCCCGATCGAAGTTTTCTTATCAAAATTTTCTTTATGGGTATTCATTTTTAAGCAACAAAGCTTAAAAGATATATCATTGTATCATCATTTTCTTACAGAGAAATCTTTTACATGACCTAAGACTTTCTTTACCCCTCTTAATATGAACTGCATGTCCTCCAAACTTCTTATTGTGAGAACTCTGTTTGCCATGTACTTAGGGGTGAAGAACAATTGATATATCTTTCTAGCCATAAGTTCCACGTCTTCTTCAGGCAACGGAGTCTTCAAGACTGGCATCTTCATGTCGTAGTCATCCCAATCCATTGTTCTAAGCCAGCCCTCTTTCTTAGCTTGTTCAAAAAGCTTTGTACCAGGATAAGGTATTATTACGGTTACTTGCAAGGTCTTTGCCCATCCCTTCTCGAAGAAGTATTTTGCTAGTTCAAAGGTATTCCATGCATCTTCCCTTGTATCCCATGGATAACCTACCATTATCGTTATATGAGGCTCCAACCCTGCCTTAGAAGCCCATCGGATTTCCTTTTTAATTCTTTCCACAGTTACGCCTTTGTTTATCATGTCCAAAGTCTTCTGGCTTGCCGACTCTAAGCCATACAAAAGCATTCTGAATCCTGCCCTTTTAAGAAGTTGATAATCCTCTTCATTTAATGCTCCAAAGCGCATGTTGCAACTGAAATATATCTTTTCATTCAACTTCCTTTCAATCATCAAGTCAGCGAACCTTGTTAACCATTCTCCGACAGGAAAGGTTCCAGTATCATCAAAGACCTCCCTTACCTTGTATTTTTCAACCAATTCCTCTATCTCGTCAACCAATAACTCAGGTTTTCTAGCCCTAAATGTTGGATATAACACGCTCCACGCACAGAACGTGCAGCCCCCGTTCCCTCTCCACCAACAATCCCTTCCCACCATCGTATACGTGCCGGGAGTTCTCTTGAAGTTTCCATTTTTATAGGCGTATAGACGCCATTTCGATAGCTCTCTGTCTATGAACGGAAGCGAGTTTAAGTCATGGTTGAGGACAAAGTTTCCAGTGCTCTTTATCTCGCCATCCTCTCTATACCATATTCCAGGTTCAAAGGATTCCGCCTTTCCACTTAAGTATTTAACCAGGTTTAATAGTAGAAAGTCGTAGTCTCCACCTGTGAGGACGTAATCCACTTTGCTGTTCTCCATCGATTCTCTTGGCAGCGCAGTAACATGGTCGCCAACAAGTACGACTCTTGTTTCAGGGCTAACCCTTTTAACATCATCAATAATTTTCCAATGCCTTTTTATAACAGGAGTCTTCGTTTCAATCATCATTAAATGCGGAGCGCCCTTTTCAACTTCTTTCAGCCAATGGGCATAGGTTTTCCCTTCAGCTATTGCATCATCCCAAACAACCTCATAGCCTTCCCCTTTCAACAAAGTTGCAGCATAAGCTGGAACCATTGGGTAAATATAAGTTGGCTCAGAGAAGACTTGATACTGTCTGTTTTGCAAAATTGTCGGTGTACCCTTAATACCAGGTATTGGTGGGTTTGAAATAGATATTTTCATGATGAATCCTCAGCTATTTTAACTAATCTCGGTTTAACCCCGTGAAAACCCAATTTCGTATGGTTTGCGGGTTTATGCTTAACTGGCGAGAAACCTCTCTGCAGTTCTTAACCCTATCATAAAGTGATATTGCTTTTTCATACTCGGCTAATGTGTATTGCCTTCCGATAACTCTATACGAATTAAGCATTTCTATCAATTTTTCCCTCTTGCGTGAAATTCCGAACCCTATCCACTTATAGAATAGATCAAGATTTCTATGATTACTGATTGTGAGATTATATACGGTTGGGAAGTTCACGGTCTGTTTTCCTATATTTGCTGTGTGCGCATGTCTATTTAGATGAATATGGGATACTATGCCAAAAGATGATAGCATCAATCTGATTTGAGAGAGTAGTTTCCGTGACTTATTGTAGATCGCGATGTGCCTACTGTAATATTTCCCATTCTTAACCATACAGGTAACAGTGCCCTCTGCATCTGCAAAGCATCGAATTATCGCAGCCTTGAAATCCTTGAAGGGCGAGCTCAAAACTTTCTCGGAGTATATCCAATTATCACCTTCTTTCTCCAAGTAAGGTAGGAAGCCGTCGAACCACCTTCTACGAACTTCGATATACCATAAGCCCGTATTCCTTCTATGCACTCCCGATTTAACGCCGAATACAGCGAAAGCTTCAGAGATCCGCTCAATGAACTCCTTATCTTTTGAGGCAAGTATGTAATTCACTAAATCGTTTTCAGTAGTGAAGCCTAAATATCCATCGCTGGGAATGGTGCCAAGAATTTCGCCAAACGCTACCCTTTTCGCTCCATCAACGTTGATGTCGTGGTTAAATTGTAATATCCTTTCGCTCGCAATCCTCCTAAACTTTTCGAGTCTACTCAAGGAGAGCCTCCTTCTGTGCTCCATCGATTTCGGTCTTTTCATCCTCAACAATGTCTCCTCAGAGTAAACGCCAACCTTACCTTTATTCCAAGGAATCTGCCCTTTATGGGATAACGACATCCTCCTCTTTGACTCATCTGAATGTTTCCTGCCATAGAAAGGATTTTTCTCGCCCTTAAAATTCCTCATAACTGTTCTACCTGTTCCGAGCTCGGTGAGCTACCTTTTAAGCTCCGTTTTTGTTAATCCTACGAGAAAGTAAATTCCGTACGTCAAGTGAGTTAATATTGTTCCGACCCATGCTGGGAAAAACAGCTTAATATCCTTTGAAAGAGCTGCGTTAACAAAGGTTAAAGTCAAGTAAACCAAAAGTAGGCTGAGGAATAGAATTCTGAAAGTTGAAGAGAAGCATGAAATTATTCCGCCAAGAACTAGGAACAACGCTAGGAAAGAGGGAAGAAAGTAAGTTAGTTTTAGAGAATTTTTTGGATATTTTTTGGCAAAGAATCCTCTATGCAAGCCGAATCCTGAAATTTGCTTTAGATGGGCTCTAAACAATGGCCTACGATGGTGATATACTACGACGTCAGGAGCATAAATAATCTTTTTCCCCACGTTTTTTATTTCGAGACACATTAGAGTATCTTCTCCAGGCCAATATTTTTCATTCCACCCTATTTTTTCAACTATCGACCTTCTTGCAAAAAAATTGCACGAGTGAACGTCATCCGACTCTCTTGCTTTCCTTGATTTTCTATACCTGTTAGATAGTCCACCAACCGTGAATGATGATAAGATGTAGCCTGAAGCCTTTTGCATCAGTGAATCCTCTGGTGGAGTTAATCCTGGCCCTCCTACAGCTGCTACTTCAGGGTCGCTAAAGTAGGGAAGCGCATTTTTCAGCCAATTCTTCTCAGGCCTTGCATCTGAGTCTATGAAGGCGCACATCTCCCCCTTCGCATACTTTATGCCCACATTTCTTTTTCTGCCAGGTGTCGCATTTCCAGTTGGAATAATTGTCACTTCTTTTATAGTTTGGGTTGAATTATCGTAGTTGTCCGGAAGCACTATTACTTCATAATTGTCATACTTCAGTTTTCTACAATGGTTAATGCATTCTTTCGTGTAATCGTCTATTTCCTTGCAGGGGATTATTATCGATACCATTGGATTCTTATCCATTTTACGCGTGCTGAATTTTAATAGTGTTTTCGTGTTACGTTTTTCCTATGCTTTTCTGGTACCATTTGATAATCCTTACTGTAGGCTATTCCCAGCAGCTCTGTTAGCATTTTAAAGATTTTGAAGAAGCTAAACTTGCCCTTCAACTCGATGTTTACTGGCAACTCGACCACTCTTTGTTTTAGAACCTCGGCGTAAGAAAAGGTCTTGTGTTAATCTCATCAATGAGAACATCGTAACCTTCCCTTGAAAAATAATCCTTATAATACTTTTTGGCTTCCAGTAAACCGAATACCTACCGTCAGCCCTAACAACCCTAACCCCATCTAAAACTTCCTCCCCCTTACAATTCGGAAATTTAGAAGTAAACAATGTAACCTCATGCCCAGCCCTAACCAACATCTTAGCCACTTCACAAGTGAAAGCCTCAGCCCCACCCATAGCAGGGTTAAGCCAGCAACGCCAATTAAACCAAAGAATCTTCAAAGTTTCCACATCGATCTACCTTTATAAGCTATTAACTGCTGAAGCACGCTTCTCGCTAGTCCCTTTCTAAAGCAACATATTCCTTTGCTTCGCTATATATCAACTTGAATTTTCTCATCACATCTCTACCTAATAAAGAAGGTATCGCGAGCATCCTCCTGATTTCCTCACCAGATAATCTGCTAAAATCATGTTTTAAGACAAGCACATCGAGCATTTCCACATGTTCACCGTCCAGAGTTTTTAAAATTATCTTAGCATCCCTGGCTATGTAAGTGTCAACCAGCCCTCCTATTCCGCCAATTCTGGTAGACGCCTTCTCGAGCCCATTAATCCTTATGCCTAACAGCTCTCTGTCTCTGTCCAGTATGGCGGTGGCAGAGGCTCCAGTGTCGAGGAGAAATTTTATGTATCCCTTAACCTTTAATTTTTCAATTGATATAAACGCTTTAACAGCTGGAGCTGGGGGACTGAAAGAGTTATCCATAAAGCCGCGAATAATCATAATATAAATTCCAATGGTTTCTTTGAGACATATTCAACCATAACTGTCATGAGACTGAGACCTTTGGCTAGTATTTTTTCTCTGAGTTTACCCGGATCTTCATCGAATGCAACAATTTCTTGTTTATAAATTGCCACAAACATGCCGTCGTACTTTTCAACGAGACGCTCATAACTCTCTTCAAACCATCTCCTATTGCGTTCATGCTCCTCAAATAAAGCTGAGACTTCACTCAAAGCAATCACCACTTATTAATCTAAGTAAACAGCCCATTTATTAAACTATTCTAAAAGTTTCCAAAGGATCCCAAGCCCATATGATATTTTACGTGATAGCCAAGCTATCTTGACATACTCCAGCCACGCTCTTCTGGTACCATCTGAGTATTCTTAGCCTGTAGGCTATTCCAAGCAACTCCATGAGCATCCTTAAAACATCAACTGGACTGAACTTGGCTTTCAACTCCATGTTTACAGGCAACTCAACTATTTCAAGGTTTAAGAGGGACGCTACAGCTAACAACTCTACGTCGAATGCGTATCGCTTAACAAGCTGGACTCTCAAAATCTTCTCTAAAGCTTCCCTTCTAAACGCCTTCAAGCCTGTTTGGGTGTCGCTCACCTTTATTCCGACGAGCAACTTTGCCAGAGCGTAGAAGCCTATGCTTAAAAGCCTTCGGGCTAAGGATGTTTTAACGTTCGAGTTTGGATGCCACTTGGATCCAATGGCTATGTCAGCGCTTGAAAGCGCCCTAAAATATGTTTGAAGGGGTTCAGGGCTTATCTCTAAATCGCTGTCTACGAAGGCGACAATGTCGCCTGTTGAGCGCGAAAATCCGGTTCTAACTGCGGCGCCCTTCCCCATGTTAGCTGCGTGTCTAATAACCCTCACATGACTGTTGTTAACCGCACATTGGGACGCCTTCAGACATGTGGAATCTGGGCTTCCATCGTCAACCACTATTATTTCATAGCTGAACCCTGCTCCCTTCAGCGTACAGTCAACTTTTCTAATAGCCTCCTCAATGGTTTTTTCTTCTTTATATGCTGGAAGTATAACTGAAACCTTCAACGCTTCTACCTTGACGCTTGAACACTAGAGTTTAACGGCTTAAGCTTCCACGGAACGATGGACTTAACGAGTTTTATTTCCTCAGTCTCCAAAGGTTTAATAACCTTGAAGCATGCGAAAGCCACAATTAAAAGCGTTACCGCTTCCGCCAAAGCTTTCAGATAAATGGCTGTTTCTAGGAAAAGCTCCATCGGCGTCAGCGCAGCCGCGATGGCAACTGCGACTGCTATGCTTCTCCCCAGGTTTCCAAACCCCCTCACATCCGCTTCCCTGTACAGGGTGAAGAACCCAACCGCAACCATCAGAGCCCGCGAAAGGGCCGCGCCGACCTGACCAAGCCAGCTCGCCGTTGCAGAAAGCATGAGGGCATATGCTGCTGTAGACGCGAGCCCAGCCAAAAATATGGGCTTAGTTTTCCCAACTGACTGCAGTTCAGCGCTTAATACTGAAGTGTAGGCTGTTAAAATGGCTGACAAGGCCAAAATGGTAAATGGCAAGCTCGCCTCCGCATATTTTCCGCCGTAAACTATTGAAAGGGCCGTATGCGAAACTGAAGCCAACGCAACGCTTAAGGGCAGGATGATCGCCGTGGCAATTCTAATGGATCTCCTATGCAACTCCGCAATTTCGCCTCTTCTTCCTGAGCCGTTTATCCATGAAAGCGTCGGAAACAAAGCCGAGGACAGCGGCGCCCAAAGTATTGATAGGGGAGCCACGCTTGAAACTGCAATGTAGTATGTTCCCGCAGCCCCTAAGCCCGCTATTCCTGACAATACTGCCACATCAAGCCAAGATTGCATTAAACCTATCACGTTCGCTCCGTAAACTGGGAGGCTGAACCTCAAAAGCTTCGCGGAAGGGAAATGCCTTTTTGAACGCCTCATCCTCCCCTTTAAAACGGCTATTGAGTAGAGAAGCGTCATCGCAGAGCCCGCCAGGAAGCCCAACGACAAACCCAACACCTTCAAGCCAACAAAAGCTAAGAATACTCCTGCAAACCTGCTGGAAAAAGTGTACAACACGTTCTGAGCGCTCACCTGCCTAAACATGCTTAACCCGTACATTACAGCTCCATAATAACTCGTCAAGTTCAATACAAAGGCTGAGATCAGAATACTTGAAACCTCTAGAACACCCGTTCCAGTGTAGGCAGATAGCATCGGCGAAGATGCGAACCCAACGGCTAAAGCTGGAAGCGAAACACCCAGTATAAGCTTAAGAGCTTTATGCGAAACTGACGCAGCGCATTCCCCGTCTCCTGCCCCCATGTTTTCTGACACGTATTTTATCACCGCATTGTTGAGGGCGACCAGCGTAAGCGTGTTGAAAACAGCCAAAACCATTAGAAGCAAAGAGAAAGATCCAACCTCACTTGGACTTAAAACTCTGGCAACTACCATGTAGAATATGAAGGCTACGACGTACTGCGAAGCCTGCATCACCGTCAGATAGAAGGTTTCCGAAGCCAAATCCTCAGCTTTACCCATCATGTGAACCAGCTTCACTCCCATCCCTAGCGGATTTTTCAGAATCTTGCCCGCTTCGAATCCCTGCGCGCGTCGAATACGGCGTCAGCCCTAACTTCCTTCTTGCCGCGCGCTCAACCGCTCGCCTATCCTGAACGTCTCCTTTAACAAATCTGAAGCCTCCATCATCAAAGTGGTGCTTCACATTTTCCAGCTTACCAGTTGAAAGGTTATCCAACACTGTTACTTCAAAGCCGCCCCTAACAAGCCTATCAACAAGATGACTCCCAATAAAGCCCCGCGCCGCCAGTGACAACAACACTGCAACCCATCTAACGCACATCCTTTTTACGCAATTGTTTACCAGATCGCCTAAGATTCTCCAGCTTACGGTACTGTCCACAGTGACATCTCTCACCCATGTTAGTACATGTGAAGCAATCTTCCCGAAACATAGGGATACAGGATACCAGAAGCGCCTGAAAGGTTTAGTTATCTTCGCAATGGTGCCGCTCATGCTTTCACCTTTCTCCAGCGAGCTTTCCCGCACATGCGAATTTTCTGGGCACCCTTATATTAAATGCAGAGGTCTCTGGTTTATGTAACTACCTGTCGGTTTTGGGCGGTCACTATTTCTACCCGATTGCGGGGAGCCCATCGATGACAGAGCAGCCTTTCCAAACATCATGTGAAGGAGATCGTGTTTTTGTTTGTAGGAAGGCTCATGATTGTTAAGTATCTTATGAACCCTGTGTCTCCTGGCCACTTGGAGGCTGACTTGTTCCCCCATCTCTGGGCGACTCGGCTTATTTTCTCAGCGAGGCCTCGCCCTTTACTCCTCATCCAATAATCAACCTCGCCTACCACCTTGATCATTAACTCACGGACGGCCTGAGAACCCTCTAACAGTTTCTTTACTATGGGTGCAAGAGCCCTAGCCAAGATGAAACTGCGAACCTCATCTTTCAGTTTAACAACAAGCTTCACGAACATATATTCACTCGCACTCAAAATCTTAAGCAGACATCCGCCGCGTTGCCCAAACCTCATTAACCTAAGCAACGGCTTCCTCTTCAGGGGAACCCCGCAAACCGCAAAGGAACCATCCTCAGCCCTTCTCAAAAACTCGAAATAGACCATCCCAGCTTTCCTACTCATAATATTTATCGTCATTCTAACACACCAATACACTAAAAAACATTTTTTCATACTTCAACAGTATATAATATTAACGATATTTCGAACCATAATAAAAGCCGCCCCACCCATAGTCAATAACATCAACCCTGGAACACCAAGGAAAAGCAGAGGTTTCCTCTCACTAACCAACTCGATAAGAGACACAATGACCTCAGACCGTGTTGAAAAGGATTCTTCTTCGAAGTCTTCACATCCCTCGGATATTTCGCCGAAGCAGGGGACCTCCACAACCCTAAGATTCTTCTCCTTGGCATCAACAAAAATTTGCGAGTCAACACTTAAACCGTCCTCAGACACATCAATAACCTTTAAAGCCGCTCTGAGAATCCTCAGCCCCGCCACCAGCACACAAATTCGTCAAGAAGTTTAAAACGCGATTGCCCCACCACGAACCGCCGGGACGGAACCCTCAAATCGAAATCTGTTCACGATAACCACATCCGCATCTCCTCTCAAAATAGGCTCTACAAGCCTTGGAATATCCTCAGGATCATGTTGATCATCCGCATCCAAGGTCACAAAAACATCGGCACCAATCCTCCGTCCAGCCTCAAACAAAGATCGAAGGGCAACACCTTTACCAAGATTCCTCTCATGTCTAATCACCTCAGCGCCAAGCTTCTCAGCTATTTCACCCGTCATATCCGTTGAGCCGTCATCGCAAACCAAAACCCTGTCAGCATATTTCTGAGCCCCTAAAACAACCTTAGCGATTGTTCTCTCCTCATTAAACGCCGGAACACCCACAACAACGAAACGATGCCCCACAAAAGCCTTCAAAGCTTCAGCATCAACCCGCACGTCTGAAGACTCAACCAACCAGGACACTAACCAACATTTTTAACTGCCTTAGGCTATATAATTTTTGCACATCTACTAGCAAAAATCGCAACCATATAATCTTCTCATAACTTTTCCAATAGTGTGTTGATGACTTTATTGCTGATTCTAAACCCTGTTTCCCTCAGCTTTTCAAGGGCTTCAACAAAACCCTTCTTATTAATAACTCCAACATCATACATTAGTCTCAGCACCCTCAATGTTCCAATCACGTTTAACCCCATAGACTCAGCCCTTCTGCGAGCTAATTTGTCATCCAACACCACATAATCAGCGCTTTCCTCCACGGCCAACGCTATCGTTTCAGCTTCGCCTAAAGCCAAAGGATCCAGCAAAGCATTTACAAGTAGGCGATTCTTAACATCCTTAACCATTATTAATCCTGTATCAACCGCTTCCTTAAGCTCCCGTTCACCAGTTAACCCATGTCCCTTGAGGCAAATCTCTTGATAAACCGCCCTAGGAGTCGAAACCTCATTGAAAACATGCCTCAACTTGTCCAAATATCCTAATACGCTTAAAGCTATTATAACAGAAGAATTCAGCACAGCCCTACTCAAATTTAAGTTCCTTTAAAGCCTCATCATCAGTGTAAGGATAAGCTGGAACGCCTCTCCTTCTAAGCTCAACAAGAAACTCTTGAATAGATATTTCGGCTATTTCAGCAGCTTTTCCAACGCTCACCGAACCCTTCGAGAACGCCTCTATCGCCGCAGCTAGTTTAACATCCCTATCCGATAGAGACTCTGGAACCTTAACATGCACAACCTTCACGGAAGCACCCCTCCGTGTTGTGCACGCGCGTGCTGCAAGTACGCGTTTAAACGCTTTTTTAACTCTTCAACTTCTTCTTTTGGAAAAGCCTCAGCCTTCTCAAACAAAATTAGATAAAGAGCTTTCGACATAGCGTCAACCTTTTTCTCCAACGCTGACATTTTAGCTTCAACAGACAACAGCTTCCCCAAAATCAACAATAGACAAGTCGGCTAATAATACTTTCCGCTTTCTCCATGAACCCCAAAAATGTTTTCAACTTCGACGTTATTCCCCTTCAAGTATACCTAACCCTAACGTCTTTAACGGAGTAAACATCAGGTTCTTTCTCAAAGAAATCTTTGAGGGCCTTCTCAGCCAAAACCATAAGCGCTAAAGTTTCCCTATCCTCGATTAAAAGGTCAATCTTCCTGTTTAACTCGACAAGAAGATCCTTTATTTCCCTTAAATCAACCTTACTCGTCACACTTCTCAACTCCCACCAGCCTTTCCTGTTTTTCATCTTCTTCAGTTCTTTAAGGATGCTCTCATTAAGTTTTTCAGGCAGCGGTATCTTCTTCTCTGCTAAAAGCTGATAGAAGGCTGCACGGGAAATTCCCAGCATTTCAGCTGCCCTTCCCGCGGAAACCTCGCCTTCAGCGTACATTTCAAGAATCTCGTTCAGGAACTTTTCTTTTATGCGTTCTGGAGTGGCAACCGCCATCTCACTTACTTTCCTCTGTCTTGCGCGCGCGCCGAAACCATTTTTCCCTCATCATCATAGCCTAAGACGACGTCATTGTCAAGCAGCTCCTCATTGGCTAGAGCTCCTTCCCTAACCTTAAGAACCAGAACATCAGCCTCAGGATCGTACCGAACGATTAAATCCATCTTCCAATCCTCTTCCCTCTACGAACCACATTGTCAAGCAAACCACTATATCGCCGTGATGATAAATGTTTCCTCTTCTTTCCTTTCATACTGCTCATCGCCACCCAAATTGTAAACTTCGCTAGGCCGCATGTGCGTCAGCTTTTCAAGAAATCTCCAAGGGTTTCTCCTCGGCTCTCATGGCAGCTTTGCTGATTTCGGTTACAAATTCGCTGGCATCCAGTATCTCCAACATCACCGGTCGACCGTCCTTTGTAAAATGAACAATAACTGGCCCCATCTCCTCAGCGTAGTCCACCTTCTCATCTGAAAGCTCAATGATGAGCACGTCTTCGCCCCTACTGTATCTAACTTTCATACCTTTCCCTCTTAGCCGGATAAAAAGTCACCACTAAAGCATTCTCATCCTTAACCTCGTATATAACCCTTATCAAATGCTTCTCATCATAAAAATCACCCAAGGAAACTCCCGACTTCAGTCGTAGAGAGGAATTGGGTTCTGAAAGCTATTCTTGTTAAGATTTTGATGTCTTCTCGCTTTGCGTTCTGTGTAATCCTTTTCCCGGTCTTCAGGCTGTGCAGGCTTAACCTGTTTTTTAAACTGCCTCCTATGTAGCACAGCCCATACTTAAAATGCTTGACCAACGTTCCCTTCTTTAACCCGAGGGAGGTTGTTCCACCATATCTCCTTCTTATCCCGCCCTTCTCCGCCTCTAGCCTGTGAAGCTGACGCCGGTGCCACTTCAACGGAACCACGTAGTGTAGGCTTTTTGTCGTTGGATGTTTCGCTCCAGTCACCATGGTTGCAAGGCACCATGAGTCAACGCATTGCGACTCGAAAACTGGCTTAGACTTGTTCCTAATCTTCTTCAGGCCTAAACGTTCTCTGAACGCCTTTGTTTCATTGCCGCTTTTCGCCGTAACCTCTAAACCAATGGCTTTAAGTGCAGAGTAGAAGTACTGCTTTCCAACTTCAATTAGGCTGAAGTTGCCGTTCCATCCTCTACATGCCCTCCTAGTTATAGCTTTGACGTCTTCCACGACGACGTGGGAAATGGGCATAATCCTCTTTAATTGTGCAATTATCCTCAGCTTCGCATCCCACCTTGCCTTAGTTGACGGCGGAACCTTGCCTTCAAGGCGTCTGTTGTCTCCTCTGCACTTTCTGCACCTTGTCTTCCTGTATCTTCTCGCCCTACGCATCCGACGCCTCTGCTCCAGCGCCTTTTTAACCCAGTCAACAGCCTCTGACATCATGTTTAGCACCGTGTCTTTTGTTCCGACAACGGATAATGCCTCGTATTTGCTGCCTGGATCAACGCCTACTGCCAACATCTGGTTCTTCGGCTCAACAGCATACTTCAGCTGCAGATAGAAGACTCCGAGCTTGTTCCATCTGGCTAAAGCTTTACCCTTTTTCAGCAGCAGTCTTGCTCTGGCTGGCGTGCACGGCATTAGAGGCATTCCTCTTGCATCAACGACTGGGACTCTGAGCCTATTAGGCTCTCCAGGTCTAAAGCCTGGGTTAGATTTCCCTTCGCCAAAGCCTACAGGGCTTAGACTAGCGCTCTCGCCAGCCATGGGATTAAGCGGTTCTCCCGCAGGGGGCAGGGCTAGGGAGGCACCCTGCCGTGCTTCTAGCCCCATAGGCGTAGTCCCCGAAGGACTTAGGCTAGTCAGCTTTTGCATTGCTACCACCATCGCAAGCTCCCGACTTCAGTCATGGAGTAGCTGACTAACCACGAAGCCATGTTTCCTTAAAACTTGAAGCTTAACCATCGCATGAACAGTAAACTTGACCTCTCTAAAACCCTTTTCAACCATTTCCACGCATAAACTCCTCAATCAACAGCCATCGGGAACTCACTTGCAATACAACTCTTTAAACCATTCTACAGTTCTCTTCATCCCTTCTTCCAAAGGTACAGCCTGTTTAAAGTCCAAATCCCTTTTAGCCTTTGAAGAGTCAGGCGTCTTAACCCTCGTTGTGAAAGGCTCAGCCTCTCGATAGGTCACCATAGAATCATCCTTACCCAAAAGCTTTAAAATCAAATCGGAAACAAACTTAACCTCGTATTGTTGATCTCCGCCTAGATTGTAGACTTCGCCCGGCTTAAAGTTGTCAATTATGTTGGCGAGGGCTCTGCAGACATCTTCAACATACTCCAAAGTCCTTTTATGGCCTAAATAAACAGTGTATGGCTCATCCCGTAAAGCCTTATAAATAAACTTTGGAATCCAGCCGCGGTAAGGCGTGTAATGCTCGCCAGGACCGTAAACGTTGAACAGTCTAACGCGGACGGTTTCTGTTCCAAACATGGCTGCAGAATTCATTATTTGAAGCTCGTTAACCCATTTTGAAATGGCATAATCATTCATCTGTTTAATAGGCACCTTGTCCACAACGTCCTCGCTCATAACGCCATCGTAGTCGCCGTAAACCTCAGCGCTGCCAAAAAATATCATGCGGAACCTCTTCTTCTCCTGCATTCTAAGAACGTTCTTGGTACCGACAACGTTAGTTAACCAGAGATTCTCATAATAGTCCTCGCCGTTCCACCTGCCATACTAAGCCGCAGCATGATAAACGTAATCAAAATCCTGCTCCTCAAACAGCCTTTCAACCTGCCTATACTTGCTTACATCACAACGCACGTAATTGTCGGCATCACAATGAGTCAGATCACAAACCCAAACTTGATGGCTACGTCTCTTTAATTCGCGCACCAAATTTGAACCGACGAAGCCTAAACCGCCAGTCACCAAAACAGTCTTGCTGTTCCGAGCCAAGTTATGAAAACTCCCCGGCAACCTTCTTTTTAATGTATTCTCTTGCAACCTTTTTAGGTTCTTCAATAGGCTTCTCCAGACAGACGCTTCCATAAAAGGCTTCAGTAGGCTTACTGTACTTTCCCACTTTCTTTCTAGTCAGAGTGAAACGCTCCTAGCAGATTTTCTCCCTTAATATTTCAACTATTCTTTTGCCGGATTTGCCATCGCCGAACGGGTTAGGCCAATCGCATTTCTTGTTAAGCATGAAATCCACCTTCTTAACAATTTCGTCCGGCTCTGCTCCTGCTAAAACGTTTGAGCCTACATCAAGGGTTTCAGGCCTCTCAGTATTATAACGTAGAGTTACACATGGCACGCCTAAAATACACGTTTCCTCTTGAACGCCACCGGAATCTGTAAGCACAAGCCTAGCGTTGCTTTCAACCATCAGGAAACTCAGATAGTCTAGTGGGTCAACAACTTTAACGCCGTTAACAGCTATTCCAAACGCCTTAAGCTGTTTCCAAGCCCTCGGATGGATAGGATACAAGACTGGAAGGTCAAACTCCTTATTAACAAGCTCTAAACCTTCTAGGATTCCTCTGAAACGTTTCTCGTTGTCCACGTTCTCCTGCCTATGGACTGTGACCAGAAAATAGCCATCTGCCTCAACACCAAACTCATCGAGAACATTAACCTTCTTTTTTGCTATCTCCAAATTTTGGTGAACAGCATCCACTATTGTGTTGCCGGTTACAAAGATTTTTTCGCCGGCTATTCCCTCTCCCAGCAGTGTCTCCCTAGCCTTTCCAGTTGGGGCGAAAAGCATGTCTGAACAGTGGTCAGCTAACACGCGGTTTATTTCTTCAGGCATCTGCCTGTCATAGCTTCTCAATCCGGCTTCAACATGTCCAACCTTGATGCCAAGCTTTACAGCTGCTAGGGCTCCAGCCAAAACGGTGTTGGTGTCACCTTCAACAAGAACAATGGAAGGCCGCTCGCATAATAGCACCTTCTCTACACCCATCAACATTTTGCCAGTCTGCTCAGCATGCGAACCGGAACCAACATCAAGGTTGTACTTGGCTTCAGGCAGCTCAAGCTGTTCAAAGAAAACCCTGTCCATATTGTAAGAGTAATGTTGACCGGTGTGCAAAATAAAGTAGTCTAAGGCTTCACGCTCAAGGATTCTAATTATGGGCGCCAACTTTATTATTTCAGGCCTAGTGCCAAGAACAACGGCTACCTTCACTTTGACATCCTCTTGATTCTGAAGATGACAGTCCCGCCTTCAGTGTAAGGCTTCCAGGGGTCAACACATTGAACATAAGCGTTTTCCCTATCTTCAGGCTTTGTCAGCCCCAGCCTAACTGGGTCAGCGCCCTCATCTAAAGCAACCGCATAATGAAGTATGACTGAAAGGGCATGTATACAAAGCGCATCAGTTTTATCCAGAAGTATGCTTGCTCCATCAATCACTATTTTGTCTCCAACCCTGTGCACGGGGCATTTGCCCCTAACCTCAACAACCTCTATCTCCAACACTTCATTTAGCCTCCCTAACTAAGCTTACAAGCACCTAATGCGCGCATTCCTATCCACCATGCTTCTCCTCTTTACTCAGCGTGCAAAAGGGTTGACAGTCCCTCTTTAAGGGAAATTTTCGGCTTGAACCCCAAAATGCCCTTAGCTTCTTGGATGTCTGCATAGCTGTATCTCACGTCGCCTATCCTGGGTTTTCGATGCTTAGGTTTTATTCCTTTGGCTTCGAACAGGTCTATGACAAGCTGGGCAAGCCTGTTTATCGATGTTGGGGCTCCTGTGGCAACGTTGAAGGTTCTTCCCGTAGCCTCCTCGTTTTGTAAAGTCAGAATCATAGCCATAACCGCGTCCTCCATGTGGACGAAATCCCTGGTTTGCTCTCCGTCTCCATAGATTATGGGAGGCTTTCCGATGCGAAGCCTTTCAATGAAGTGGGCGATGACCCCGCAGTACTGGTCGTTTCGCATTCCGAGCCCATAAACGTTGAAGGGCCTAAGAACGGTTGTTTTCAGCCCGTAGGTTTCTTGAAATTGCCTGCAAAGGTGTTCAGCCTCAAGTTTACTCTCCGCATAAGGCGAAATTGGACTTGCAGGATGCTTTTCGTCAATCGGCAAATATTCAGGTTCCCCATAAACTGCACAGGAAGAAACGTAAATGAACCTCTCAACGTGTCCACGCAGGCACGCCTCCAAAAGGTTTCTTGCACCCTCAACGTTCACTCGCCGCGTAACATTCGGGTGCCTAACAAGTATGGCACACTCGTTATAGCCGCCAAATGGAAAACAGCCTCCGCACCCTTCAATGCTTCTTCAACCGCTCGCCTATCCTGAACGTCTCCTTTAACAAACCTAAAGATTTCATTATTAAAGTGGTGCTTCACATTTTCCAGCTTACCAGTTGAAAGGTTATCCAACACTGTTACTTCAAAGCCGCCCCTAACAAGCCTATCAACAAGATGACTCCCAATGAAGCCCGCACCACCTGTAACGAGAACCCTATGATAATTCAACATTGAAATTTTACTCTGCACTTCTTAATCTTCTTAAGGTATTTGATGCATACGCATGTATTCTCAGATTCTTCATGCCGGAAGCTTATTTTGCTTTTACCCTAAAGCTGGCTTGGACTCCGCTTCGTAGGTCTAACCACTCCATGAGTGCCCTCAATCTGAGCTCGAACAATGTGTAATCATCATCCACGTATATGAGCTCACCATCCAGCGCTTCCAGCACCATCTCTGGAGTCGCCGAATCCAAACTCAGAACGTCTAATTGATCCTCCCTTACATTGAGGGCTTTAGCTATGTCTACAGCGAGTTCTCCTAACTCGTAGAGGTCATGGGTTCTTCCAAAATATACAGCAATGTCAATGTCACCCTTCAAAGAATAGCCTTTCGCCCTTCCGCCAAACAACAATGCAGCCTTTACACGACCTTTAAAGACCTTATGTAAACTCTCAAAATTGGCCCGCGACGTCGGATCAACAACCTTTCCCTCTAAACTGCCTCTCAGAGTCCTAGCAAGCCTAGGAGCATCAATCCTAAGTTTGCTTGCCGAACCAGTTACTATGTCTCTTCTGATGGTTGCATAAGCATGCACAAGAATATTTCTCATGCCCGACATAGATTTCAGCAGCTTCGCATCGCCTTCATCTAAAACACCGAGGTCTGAAAGCAGCTCTCCCACTTCTGAGTAACCCTTAGGTGTCCTGCCGCCGAGAGCCGTAATCACCATAAGTCCCAAATCGAGCAGTGCTTGAATTATAAGCTGAACTAACCTTTCAGTCCCTCTATAACCCCTCTCCCCCTCCAACTCTTTCACCAGTTCCGCAACCTGCTCAACCTGCCTGTCAATCCTTTCTATAACCTTCAAAACCCAACACCCTCAATAACATCGTAGCCACGAGCCCCTTTGAACCTAATGCACAACATATTTAACTTAGTCCCCCCTCAGAATCAAAGATTCAGCTCCTCCAAATACTTTCCGCTAACTTTGTAAGTGTTTCATGGGGGTGAGGATGTTTTAATTTTTTCAAGCCATTTGGCGATGTGTTTTATGAAACTTTCAAAATCTGGCAGTTTCGTTTGCAGAAATTCGTAAACTAGGTTTAGGTTTATGGAGGCGTAGTCGTGAACTAAGAGGTTTCTGAAGCCTATCATTGAGGCCATTGTTTCGGCAAAGGTTTTTGGGATGATTTTTGCTTCAGATAATATGTAAGGGATGTCTCTGTAGCGTTCTGGCCTTTTAAGTTGGAGCGAGGAGATTATTTCGTTGCCGATGTCTATTATGCATTCGATGGATACTTGAAGATATCTTTCGGTGGCTCCACTTATTTTGAAGTTGCTTGTAAACTCTTCCATGGTGCTTTTTTGTAGTTCTCTTAGGAATTTTAGGTATTGTCTTAGTTTGCTTAGTTTTGCTGTGATTAAGGTTTTTTCTACGTTAAGATCTGTTTTATTAAGTATTCGTCATACCTCCTTAATGCTCTGCTAAAATCTAAGTATTCGCTTTCAGCTCTTGCCTCAAATATTATTCTTTCCCGCTCGTTTCGTGAATAAACAATCTTGCCGTACTTTATTATTTGGTGTTGGAGCATTGGGGGAGCCGTGTTGAGGATTATCAAATCAATATTGTTTCCTAATATCTCAGATAATTTATTAATCAAGTATAAGTGGCATTCAAGGAGGTTTTTTGGAGTTTCGGAAAGCAGAACAGCTATGTCAACGTCGCTCATTGGGGTATTCAAATTTTTCGCGTGTGAGCCGAACATGTAGGCAACCGAAATTTTTTCCTCGCTTTTGAAGATTTTCCTCAATGCTTCCAGAATTTCTTTTTGCACTTCTTCACCGCTTAAAATTAAGTTTGAGGGGTTATTTATATGTGAAGTGTTTTGACATGTTTTCCAGTTGACTCCATACTTTTTGGTTGACTCTAGGAATAGATATCCATGTGCCAAAAATTTTTGTTACGAGTTTAGCGCGCGCATTTGTCGCAACTGAAAATCAGATTTTCTCGCTTCGTTTTTCTCTCATTAATCATTTCCAGCAACCGCTCGCCCGCGCGCCAGCTTCTCGCTGGCTTGAACGTAGTCCCCCTTCAGAATCAAATATTGAGCCTCCTCCAAACACTTTCTGTGGAGGCTTAAGTAGTGTTCAGCCATAACCCATGCCTAACCTAATAAATATCTTCAAGTCTTCTTCTTCCGTTTCTCCTCAAGCTCCTTCTCCTTCATGTAAGCCTCATGCTCCTCAACAACTTTAATAATCCTTCCATCATCTATAGCCCTTAAAACGTCATCGTAATCTGCAGGGTCCACTATTGGGGTCTCATCGTAATGGTACCACTTCATTTTATCCCTCGCAGGCTCAAAAATTGACGATCTCCAGTGATGGTGATTGTACCAATCGAGGTGTCGCCAAAGCGACTCTATTAAACGGCCATCCTGCACAAGCTTCTCTGCTTCCTCTCCGAAGGGACATCTGAAGAAGTCCATCTTATCCTCATCAAGGGGGCAAACCCTATCGTGAGCCTCGCCAAGGTCATTGTAAAGCCTGTACTCAGTCACCTTAAGCCTGTTCTGCCTGTCAAACTCCTGCCTCTCCCCCGGACTTAAACCCTCATAAAACTCCTTGTCCTCATCTCTGAGCCTGCGCCTTCTTTCAACATCCAACCTGAGCTCCGAAGCCCTTCTTAGGACACAATCGAAGCACCTCCATCTTCCCAAATCATGATCCTTAAGCTCGACCAAAAGGTCTATCCAATCCCTCATCCAACCCTCAGGGGGCTCACCGAAAATAGGCACGAAGCTTGATGGAAAAACATCGAAGGCACCTTGCCTCCACTCATCCCAACCGTCAGAAGGCACAACCCTTCGCCCCCTCCACTCCCTTATACGCCCCTTAGAAGCCTCTACCTCCCTCTTGAGCCTCTCAACGCGCTTCCTTAAAGCCTCAATGCTCGCCAGCTTTAACTCCCTCCCCCTTAACAAGTTTCTCCAACTCCTCAACCTGCTCCTTAAGCTTGTCAACCTCAACATCCCTAAGCACAGAGTTGCAGACGTCGCTTGCGCTGATAAGAACCCTAGACCACTTAAGCTTCTCATCCCACCTTGTCTTCGGATCATTCATGTGCTTCACAATCATCTCCATTAATCCGCCGAGCATCCGAAGCAACTGCTCTCTGTCAGGCGCAGGCTTACCCAACTCAAGCTTTATCCTCGCCATCCTAGCCGCAGTTTCAAACCGAAAACCGAACTGCCTACGACGCCCAGAAAATTTTTCCGCAGACAAGCCTTAAACAGCCTCTAAAAGCTTAAAAAAGCTCAAAAAAGCCTTATCTGCGAACCCTGAATGACCATGGAATACATACAGTGTAACCATCACGGCTCAACCATCTTTTCTCCCACTTTTAGAAAGCCGTTCATCATATGCCCCTAACGATTCCCCGCCGATAACATCGGCGCACCCTAAGCCTATAAGCTATTCCAAGCAAGTCTAAGAACACACGACAAACTTCTCTTTCAAGGCCACTCAATCTTCACGTTTTCCCAGCCTTCTAATGAATTCGTCTATCAATCTCGACATGTTGTCCACTGCCCGCGTAAGCTCTTCCCTGGTTCTGATGAGTTCGGATGAAATGGCATCATATCGCTTAGCCATCTCCTCAAAGTGCCTATTCATATCTCCATGCAACGCAGTAATGCCTCCTTTTAGATCACTATGCATGGCTGTGATACTCCCCTTCAAGTCGGTATGCATTTCTTTGATACCATCTTCAACCTTCTCAAAGCCTCCTTTAAGGTCCTTATGCATTTCTATGATGCTTCCCTTCAGGTCTTCATGCGTAGACTTAATGGTTTCCTCAACCCTCTTGAAGCCTTGTTTCGTCTCCTCCCTCGACAAATTAATGTACTTTAAGCCTGTTCCAAACTCTTCAACAATCTCTTCTCGCAGATCGCCTGGCACCAAATTGAAGTGTTCATATTCGCCAGTAGCCTCCCCATAAACCACGTCAAGCCTTGCGACGTCAATTGGAGGTTCTCTAAATTTTAAAGCATCAGCAAACTTTTCAACTGTTTCCTTAGATGCCTCAGCAACTATCTCCACTGAGCCATCTGGTAAATTTTTAACGTAACCCTTAACCCCCAATTTTCTAGCCAAATCCTGAACGGCGAACCTGTAACCAACCCTCTGAACATCGCCGTAAGCCCTCATAACTGCCCTAACTGGGTAATCACCACTCAACAATGCTCACCAGCTTACTTAAAACATAAACGTTTATTGCTAACATTATAACATTTTCCTCAATAATGCGCGCGCATGTCACGCACATTATAGGCTGGCATAACCAAAGAAACTTCAGTTCCAGCTCTCAAATCCTCAAAATATAGTGCAGAACCTTGCTTATTGATCTTCACGCTTCCCCCTCTCGTACTTCAAGTAAGAAGCCAACTGCAAAACCACACCCGCAACAAGGAAGTAATAAGCGTAAACAGCAACATCATTGGCAAGCGAGGAAAGACCTGAAGCCAAAAAACCTGCGCATGCAATTAGCATTATCATGAAAACGGCAATGAAGGGGGCTCCCCAATTGTCACGAACATATCCAAACAGAGCGGAAGAAACATCTAAAGTGTAATCTTTCCCGCCAACCCTGAACTTCAAAATTAACTTCTTCCTAACCAAAACATCACCCTCAAGCCCTAAACAGCCCCAGGAGTGTTCATGTAACGAACAGCGAGGAAACGCATAAAGCCACGATCAAAACGCCAACTCCAAGCTTGAAGGTTACCCCAGCCAACAGCAGTCAAGCTTAACCTGTATGCAAGCGGGCGCCCAAAAGTCTCAGTCAGCCTCTCCACGCCGCTCTTCAAAGCTTCAGTAAGCTTCGCCACAATAGCCGTCACTATACTGGCTAACTTGGCACTTCTAACCTCATCAACGCACCTTATGGTAAGACTGACAATGGCTCTTTCACACTTGTCTAAAAACTTAAACCAAACCCTCTTTCGAATGGCTAAGCGCCTAACCAAAACAAGCGTTTCCCTACTTAACGTCAAAGCGCGCGCCCCTTAAAGTTAAGTAATGCAAACGTTTTCCTTAAAAAACTTTTTAGAAGAAGTGAAACGTGCAAATTAAGATTTTAGGGCCAAAAATCATGTGCAAACTTAAGAGGTTAAAATGGATTTTCACAGTAGTTTTGTCCAAATATCAATTTTAAAAGCCATTCTCAAAATGGTGAAAACGTTAGAAACTCATTTCCGCCCTTAAGTTGCCATTTCCGACGCGCACGCCTAAAATTGCTCACATCGCAACGATATATCGCTCCCCTTCGCAATGCATGAGATTGCAAACTCAAACCTCATAATCACAGTTGTGCAATTCACGCAGCAAATTCGAACCGACGAAGCCTAAACCGTCAGTTACGTCTATTTCAGCAGATTTTATTGCTGTAGCTTCGTCTAGGGGTGTGAGGGCGCTTCTTTCCTTAATGAAGGTTCTCTGGTTTTCAGCTAATTCCATGCTTTCAGCTTTGAGGGTTTTTGCGTAAACCTCTGCTAGGCAAATTGTGGGAGTTAACTTTTCCTCCAAACCTTCAATTATTGGCTTAACCTTCTCCCCAGCTTCGCTTCCCATGAAATATTCAATCCACGAATAAGAATCTATAAGGTATTTCATGAGCGATCCCTATGATCTCTCAGGTCGCTGGTGTCCACTTTCTTCATGGTTCCGAACATACTTCTCTCTTTTGCAAAATGCTCTATTATGATTTGGTTGATCAGGTTTGAAACGTTTTTGGCTCCAGCTTTTTGTTTAAGAACCTGGTACACATCCTCTCTTAGAAGGACCGTTGTCTTCTTAACCATAAACATCGACATAAACATTTATGTAAACTTTTTATAAACGTTATGTTAAACATGTCCGAGCTTAGGGTTAAACGCATCCGATTTGAATGCGCGAGCAGGGTGACTGATCACACTCAACCAAGAAGAGCCGTTATAGCTTTAGGTTCGGATTAGCTTCTCGATGGTTTCTTGTATTAGTCAGTTTGGAACGTGGGTGAGGTTTTAGGGGCGCTGGACACGTATTACTTAGGCTGAGCCTCGCAAAGAAAAGAAGTGTTATGCTACCTTTAAGCGTTTAACTTTTGGACAGTTGCGGCTTGAGCCGGCAGCACAGGCCGATCTTCACCGGAGAAAAACGTAGAGGGGAGGGGGTGGGTGAAATCCCATTAGGGGTTGGATTTCCGCAAACAGAAGGTTAATAAGGCGATTGGGCTGTCTTA